>OBLU010000097.1_pt1 | contig 76376 bp, 65 predicted proteins | sample 1518681 | NCBI WGS metagenome assembly OBLU01 (sample SAMEA3539304, study PRJEB22396) | soil metagenome | biome: tundra; feature: field; material: soil | place: USA | collected 2010-05 | depth 0.15 m | reverse complement strand
GACGACGATCAAAAGTTCGATGAGTGAAAATCCCTTCTGTTTGCTACGCATTCAAGTTTCTCCTCGTGAGATGGCTAGACTTACCGGAATGTCCGACTTACCGGTGTGTGCCAACATAGAAGGCAAGGCTAAGGCCAAACGAGGACACGACCGGCAACGATAGGGAGAAACCAACTTAAGTTGCTTATTATCAATAACTTGTATGAGCACCCCCGGCTGTGCGGGATATGAAACATTCAGCGCGATCCACCTGTTCTGACATTATTTGTCATTTCCCGATGCCGTAAAATGTCGACGTTGCCGTTTAGTGGCACGATTAATCGAGATGATTGCGAGAGTTAAAAAAACGCTGAGCGGGCGCAGCGTCGGTTCAAGATTCTCCATGGACTGGGAATTTACGCAATGCGCCTGAGCGCGGAGCATGATAATGGGAACATTTGAGCTCGCTCGGGGCTGTAATTAACTGGGCAAGTAGCTGTCGCAAAGATGGCTTGAACTGTTGTCACAGCAACGAACACTTCGATAGGATGAGATGCAGAATATTTGTAAGCGCATACGAGCAATCGCGCGATTTGTACTTTCTCTTGAACATTAAGAGGGTTAGATGAACCTGCTGAAGCGCACCGCGACATCGCTTTCCGTGATCTTGATTTTTGCGTTCGCGATTCGCATCTTGGTATTTTGGGCCATCCAAGTTCAAGTAAGGGTCCCGGTCGTCAACAATCTTCCGTTCGGCTACGAAACTGGACGCATCGCACGTTCGATCGCCGAGGGAAAGGGATTCAGCTCTCCGCTGTCTATTGAGACCGGCCCCACCGTGTGGCTAACGCCCGTTTTCCCATATCTGCTTGCCGGAATCTTTAAGGTTTTCGGCGTATACAGCTACAAATCGCTGATGATCGTTACGGCGCTGAACGATCTTTTCTCGGCGCTGACGATCATTCCAATATTTTTTATTGGCAAACGTCTGGCAGGAACCGGATTAGGCGCCAGTGCAGCCTGGTATTGGGCCATTTTTCCGAACGCGGTCTTGATGCCATTCTTGTGGGTATGGGACACGTCACTCGCGGCGTTGGCAGCCGCGTTGATTCTGTGGGCGACGCTTGCTATACGCGACTCAAAGCGCCTGAAAGATTGGATCGGATACGGCCTGCTGTGGGGAGCAGGGCTAATGGTAAACGCGGCGATTTTCGCTTTGGCGCCGTTTCTGTTCGGGTGGCTCGCCCTGGAATTACGCGGGAAAGGTCTGCGGCGGCAATGGCTGCTGCTTCCCACCGCCGCGCTTATTTTTATGGGAATTGTGTGCGTGCCGTGGACTGTCAGGAATTATGTGGTCTTCCATCGTGTGATTCCGTTTCGGTCAAACTTCGGACTGGAATTGTGGCTCGGAAATAACGATAAGGTTCCCGATACGTGGGCCGGGGAATTGCACCCCAACGATTATGCGCCGGAGCGCGAGAAATATGCGCGGCTAGGCGAAATTGAATACATGCGCCAAAAACAGAGTGAAGCAATCCAGTTCATGGAAAGCCACCCGCGGGATACGCTACGTTTTTTTTGGAGGCGCTTTGCTGACAATTGGATGGGGACGTGGGAACCAATACAAGACACCTGGACCCACATGCCATTCGCGTACCGCGCCTTTTTCGTGTCAAATATTTCGTTATCGCTGCTCGGATTACTTGGATTGCTTTTGTTGTATCACGAAAAAAATCAGTATGCCTTTCCACTGGCAACTTTTCCGCTGATCTATCCGATCGTGTATTACATTACGCACAGTTCGCTTCGGTACCGGCATCCGATTGATCCCGCGCTGGTCGTCATGGCTGTGTTCGCGCTGGCGTATCCAGCGCGTGTGTGGGCTCGAAGAGGACGTAATGCGGGATTACCGGCTGGCGCGGCGGGCATGACGCCGGGTCCCCGCGCAACTCCCTCCTCCTGAACCTACTGAATCGCTGATAGTTTGGGGAGCGCCGGACCGGGCCGGCAGTTCCAAACGGCTGGCTTCGCGGAACGAACCTTCCGCGAAAATTGAATTTGATTGTTCGGCTAAAAATTCAAAGATTGTACTTCTTGGAATAATGACGGAAGGAACGGTACGTCATTCTGAGAAGCTCGGCAGCGCGAGTCCCGACACCATCGGAAAGCCTCAGCGCTTCCTCGATGTAGCCGTGTTCCATATCCTGGATTTGTTTTTCCAAATCAATACCGCCTTCAGGAATTACGCAGTGGCCCTCCGGCGCAATTTGAGCAGCCGGAGAACGCACTGATTGAGCGATCTTTTCCGGCAGGACATTTACGCTCACCCGGGGCCCCGTTTCCAGAGCGACGCAGCGTTCCATTGTGTTTTCCAACTCGCGAACGTTGCCCGGCCAGTCGTAAGCTTCGAGCAAGCGCATGGCCTCAGGTTCAATTCCTTCCACTGTCTTATTCATCGACTTTCGCAGTCGATCGAGAAACGCCCGAACAAGAAGCGGAACATCGTCGCGACGCTCGCGCAACGGAGGAAGATGTATGGGAATCACGCTGAGCCGATAAAACAAGTCGTCTCGGAAGCGGCCCTGGGCGATTTCTTTCGCCAAATCCTTGTTGGTTGCGGCGATGATGCGGACATCCACTTCGGTTTCTTCCGTACTTCCGAGTGGACGAATCTTCCCTTCCTGGAGAACGCGATATAGCTTTACCTGCATGCTGAGGGGCATGTTGCCGATCTCATCCATGAACAAAGTTCCGCCATCCGCCGCCTGAAAAAGTCCCTGGTGATTATCATTCGCCCCGGTAAACGCGCCGCGCACGTAGCCAAACAATTCCGACTCGAGCAGAGTTTCAGGAAAAGCGCCACAATCAATTGTGACGAAGGGACGATCCTTGCGCTGACTGTTTTCGTGAATTGCCCGCGCAACCAGCTCCTTGCCCGTGCCGCTTTCACCCGTGATTAGAACACGGCTCGATTGCGGGCCAACGGTTTGAATCATGTCGAAGATGGCGCGCAATTGGGCGCTGTGACCAATAATATTCTCCTGGCCCGTAAGTCGATGCAGCTCTCGCCGGAGATAGCCGGCTTCCTTCTTTAGTTTGAGAGTTTCGTCCACCTGTTGGACAGCGCGGCGAAGCTGGTCCACCAAATCGTGGTCTTTAATTACGTAGCGGTCGGCGCCGGCGTTCAGGGCGGCAATCGCCGTTTCGATAGTCGGCACGCCAGTGATGAGAAGAAATACGGTGGACGGAGCAACTTCCTTCGTGAACTTCAAAAGGTCCACGCCGCTTGCTCCGGGCATGCGAATATCGGAAATTACGATATCGAAGATGTTCGATTCGAGTTTGCGGCGAGCGGTTTCGACGTTTGAGGCCACTTCCACGCGATGCCCTTCCTTCCGGAAAGTAATTTCCAGAAGCTCACAAATGGAGCGCTCGTCGTCTACCACTAAAAGATGAGCCATGAACCGCTTTCTTCCCGGCTGGGCCGGCGTAATTTCACCCTACTGAAACTGTACTTCAGGCGGCGATGGGAAGTTCAACAGTAAACTCAGCGCCCTTATTCTTTTCCGAGGATACGATGATGTGCCCGTTGTGCGCCTGCACAATTTGATAGACGATTGCCAGGCCGAGGCCGGTGCCGCCGACGAACCCTGATTGCAATGGTTCAAAAATTTTGCGGCGGTGCTTGGCGTCCATGCCCATGCCGGTATCGCGGAAACTTATGCGGACGAAAGCGCCGTTTACATCCAGTCGAACCGCGAGCGTGCCGCCTTCGGGCATGGCGCGCAAGGCGTTGTCGCAAAAATTCCAGAAAACTTGCTTGATTCGATTTACATCCACGCAAACGCGCACGGGGCGCGCGGCGAAGCTTTTGTCGATACGGAATTTTCCGTCCATCGACGGATGTCGTTCAAGCAGCATCAGAGTCTCGTCGAGCAGTACCGTAATGTCGGCGTCGGCGAATTCATAAGTTTTTTCGCGGGAATAATTCAGGAATTCGGTAATGATTTGGTTCAACCGCTCAGATTCCCTGCTTACAATTCCTACCAGGTGTTTTTCGTCTTCTTCCAGCGGAACCAGTCTGGCGAGTTCCTTCACGGCGCCGGCAATGGCCGTAAGAGGCTGACGAATTTCATGAGCGATTGCGGCGGAAAGTCGCCCAAGCGCCGCCATGCGATCTTTGGTTTCGACTTCTTGTTCGAGGCGCCGCAATTCCGTCAGATCCTGAAAATTGAAAACGTAGCCGCTGTCATACTTTTCGCGCGTTCTGAGAGCGGAGACTGAAACGCCCAGAACTCGGTTGGTGCCGTCACCAGTGTGAAAGTCAATTTCTGTTCTGGGAATCCTGCTCACGTCGGAATGTCCATCGCCGGGTATCCAGAGTAGGGGCCAAAGTTTTGGCAAGGACTGGCCACGAACGTCCGAGAAACGGTAGCCAGTGATTTCTTCTCCCGTTCGATTCAAGAGCAAGATTTTTCCTTCAAGATTGGTGGTGAGCAATCCGCCGCGCATGGAATTAATGATGTTCTCATTGAACGCTTGCAAATCCTGAAGTTCGCCGCTTTTTTGTTCCAGTTCCGCGCCCTTCCGGCGAAGCGTCTGTGCCAGACGGCTGGAAAGATAGGCAATCGCGAGGAACGCGGCCAGATTGGCAAACACCCAGGTCTGCAATTCCTGAGAGCTCGGTGTGCTAAGAGCCGTGGGCGGCAATTTTCCGTAGTAGGTAAGCTCGACCATTCCGCCGAGGAGAATGAAACTGAATCCCGCAGTCAGGAACGGCCCTCGACGTGAGAAAAGAATGCTGGCTACGATGATGGCCAACAAGTAGAGCGAAATGAAGTGACTCTCATTGGCGCCGGTGACGTATACCAGCGCCGTAATCATCAAAAGGTCGCAAACCATTTCGAGCGGAGCCTGCCATCGCGCTTGCGGCGCCCACTTTGCCAAAATTGCGTAAAGGAAACTGAACATATACCAGGTGGCGATGAGTGTTCCGAAAATAGGGACGCTGAGGTGGAGTAATCCGCTATTCGACAGAAAGGCAGAAATTGCTAGGATAAAAGTGATGATGAGAAAGCGAACTCGGCTGAGCCAGCCAAGCCATTCCGCAGTGTTCTGAGTAAACTCCATTCGAGACACACTCATTCTGAGGCCCAGTTGAAAACGGGGTCAAGTACCCGGGGTGTACTGTTTCGCGCCGAAACCAGTTTCGCGAAATGCCCACCAGATTCAGTCTCCGAACACAAAGGCGGGGCCTGCTCGCTCGAATTTGCGCGCAGGCCCCTTTAAGTTCTAGCTGTGACCGGCCAGCTGGCCAATCAAACTGAAGATTGGCAGGTACATCGAAATAACGATGCCGCCAACGACCACGCCGAGGACAACGATCATGATTGGCTCCATCGCAGCCAACAAATCCTTAACTGCGGCGTCCACTTCGTCTTCGTAGAAGTCCGCGATTTTTTGCAGCATCGCGTCCATCGCGCCGGTCTGTTCGCCGACGGCGATCATCTGGGTAACCATGCCGGGAAATACGTCGGTTTCGCGCAGCGGATCCGCCAGCGTACGGCCAGCTTCAAGTTGTTTGCGCGTGTGCAGCAACGCCTTTTCGACGACCGCGTTTCCCGCAGAGCGCGCGGTGATGTCCAACCCTTCGAGAATTGGCACGCCGCTAGAGATCAACGTTCCAAGTGTTCTGGTGAAACGCGCGACGGCAATTTTGCGAAGCAGGAGTCCGATGAGCGGAATCTTCAGCAGGGCGCGGTCAATGAACATCCGGCCGCCTTCGGTGCCGTACCAAACTTTCATACCGATGCCGGCGCCGACCATGGCCACCACGGCCAGGAAACCGAAGATGCTGCCCACAAAATGGCTGAGCCCGATAACGATGCGCGTAGGCAGCGGGAGAGCGACGTTCAAGCTGACGAACAAGGTCGTGAAAATCGGCACGACCTTCCACAAGAGTAGGATGATTACGCTGGCGGCGACAAATAACACGACGATGGGATAAACCAGCGCCGACTTAACCGCGCGCTTGAGTTTGACGTTCTTTTCAATATACGTCGAGAGCCTCTGAAGAATGGTGTCCAGAATACCGCCGGTTTCGCCGGCTTCCACCATGTTGACGTAAAGATTGTCGAAGATTTTGTCATATTGGCGCATGGCCGCCGAAAGCGTAGCTCCGCCTTCGACCGCGCCGCGTGTGCCGAGCAGGACTTTCTGAAATGTCTTGTTTTCCTGCTGGCCGCCCAGAATTTCCAGGCACTGAACGAGGGGCAAGCCTGCGTCAATCATGACGGAAAATTGCCTGGTGAAGATGGCGATTTCATTGGATTTCACGCCGCTTCCGAAACTGGGCATGACGAACTCCTTGCCCTTTTCGGACATCTTGGTGACGTTGATCTGCTGTCGCCGCAGCAGCGCCGCCAATTCGGCCTTGGTACTGGCCGACTGTTCACCGCTTACTTTGGTGCCTGCGCGATTCTTTCCTTGATAAACAAATACCGGCATTCTGCTACCCTCCTATTCGAATTTGGGCTTCTTGGAACTGTTCTTCATCAAACTCGTATCATCCGAAATTCTTAACGCCGCGTGGTTCCGATCGCTCCCGCGTGGGAACCACCAGTCACTCCGCGATTGATCATGTCCTGAAGCTCATCGGCGTTGGAGGAACGGCCAAGAGCCGTCTCCAAAGTAATGAGCTTGTTGAAATATCCACTCGCCAGACCCTGATTGAACGTCTGCATGCCTGTTTGGCCCGTACCTGTTTGCATAGCCGAATAAATCTGGTGGATTTTGTCTTCGCGGATCAAGTTTCGGATCGCTGCGTTTGGAATCAGGATTTCCATGACCATCACGCGGCCGCGGCCGTCGGCTCGTGGCAGCAGGGATTGGCAAAGAACGCCTTCGAGCACGATGGAAAGCTGCGCGCGAATCTGCGGCTGCTGGTGGGCGGGAAATACGTCAATGATGCGGTTGATGGTGGAAAGCGCCGAGTTCGTGTGCAACGTGGCGAACGTCAAGTGACCCGTCTCCGCGATGCGCAATGCCGATTCAATCGTTTCCAGATCGCGCATTTCGCCGATGAGGACGACGTCGGGATCTTCGCGCAGCGCCGCCCGGAGTGAAGCGGCGAAGGAGTGCGTGTCCGAGTGGATTTCGCGCTGATTTACGAGACACTTCTTGTGATTGTGCAAAAATTCAATTGGGTCTTCGATGGTGATCATGTGCTCTTCGCGCTCGGCGTTAATCTTGTCAAGCATCGCCGCAAGCGTCGTGGACTTGCCCGAGCCGGTTGGGCCCGTGACGAGCACAAGTCCGCGCGGTTTGTCGCACAGGGTCTTCACGATGGGCGCCAAACCCAGCGCGTCGAAGCCCTTTATCTCCCAGGGAATCGTCCTGAACACCGCGGCTACCGCGCCGCGCTGATTGAAAATATTTCCGCGGAAGCGCGCCAGATTTTTTAATCCGAATGAGAAGTCCAGCTCGAGGTTTTCCTCGAAGCGGTGCTTCTGCGCGTCGGTCAGAACGCTGTAGGCAAGAGACTTGGTGTCTGCGGCGGTGAGCGGCGCCATATCGAGCGGACGCAGCTTGCCGTGAACACGAACACGAGGAGCGCTGTTGGTCGTCAAGTGCAGGTCGCTTCCGCCCATCTCGATCATTTTTTGAAGCAGTTCACTTAATGTGATTCCAGACATTTTTGACGTCTCCTCATAGGACGGTTTCTCGTAAAACTTCGTCGAGTGTGGTTTGCCCTGCAGCAATTTTTGTAAGACCGCTGCGCCGCAGCGTAATCATTCCGTTGTCGAGCGCTTTTTTCTTCAACTCAATTGCCGAAGCGCCAACCAGAATCAGCTCTCGCAACTCGTCATTGATTTCCATCACTTCGTAAAGACCGGCGCGGCCCTTATATCCAGTGTTGTTGCAGGTTGCGCATCCTTTTCCTTGATATACAGTGGTGGTCTTTAGTTCTTCCGGTGTGAAGCCCGCGTCCAGAAGCGCCTGCTCGGGAACTTTAAGCGGCTCTTTGCATCCGGCGCAGATACGGCGGACGAGGCGCTGTGCACAAATTAAGTTCACCGACGTCGCCACGAGGAACGGTTCAATTCCCATATTCATCAAGCGGCTGATGGTGGAAGGCGCGTCATTCGTGTGCAGAGTGGAGAGCACCAGGTGGCCTGTGAGCGCGGCCTTTACCGCGATTTCCGCAGTTTCAAAGTCTCGAATTTCTCCGACCAGAATAATGTTCGGATCCTGCCGCAAAAAAGCGCGAAGCGCGGTGGCGAAGTTCAGCCCGATCTGGTCTTTCATCTGAACCTGATTTACACCGGCGAGCTGAAATTCGACCGGGTCTTCGGCCGTCATAATGTTTGTTTCTGGCGTGTTCAATCGCGAGACCGACGAATACAGCGTGTTTGTTTTTCCCGATCCCGTCGGGCCGGTGACCAGAACCATTCCGTAGGGCCGCAGAATTTGCCGCTCGAACATGGTCAATGACTTCTGCTCGAAGCCCAGCTTGGTCATGTCCAACCGTAAGTTTTCTTTGTCCAACAACCGAAGAACAATTTTTTCGCCGAAAAGCGTCGGCACTGTGGAAACACGGAAGTCGAGATCTTTCTTTTTGCCGTCCTTCATGTACTTCAGCATGATGCGGCCGTCTTGTGGCAGGCGCTTTTCGCTGATGTCCAGCTTGGACATGATCTTAATGCGGCTGGTAATGGCGTCTTTCAATTTCAGCGGTGGCGACATCACGTTTTGCAAAATACCGTCCACGCGCAGCCTGACGCGCAGTTCTTTTTCATAGGGCTCAACGTGAATGTCGCTCGCGCCGCGTTTCACGGCGTCGGTGAGAATCAAGTTCACGAGCTTAATAATCGGAGCTTCTTCGGCCGCGCGCTCGAGCGCCGCCGCATCCAACTGATCCTCTTCGGCGGCGATCTCCAGATCGGCGGCGTCTTCTGCCGACAAAACCTTCATCACTTTGCTGAGTTCTTCTTCGCTCGAAACGTCACCGTAAAATTTCTGAATAGCCGCGTTGATATCTGATTCCGAAGCTACGACCGGCTCGACGTTGAATCCGGTCATGAACTTGATGTCGTCCATGGCGAAGACGTTTGTCGGGTCGGTCATCGCGATGGTCAGAGTTGCGCCGACGCGCGATAGCGGCACGACCTGATAACGCACCGCTGTTTCCTGCGGAATCAGTTTGATAACGCTTGGCTCGACTTCGTAATACTTCAAATTGATGGAAGGAACACCGTATTGGCGGGAAAGGACCTGAGTAATTTCATCGTCCCGGACGAATCCAAGTTTCATCAAGCACGCGCCAAGGCGGCCGTTATTTTTCTTCTGATACTCAAGCGCTTGCTTGAGCTGATCAGCAGTGATCAGGTTTTCTTTTATCAGAATTTCGCCGAGCCGGGCTGACATGCAGAGAACTCCTGTCACGCTGTGCGCTATACGAGCGTCAGCAAAGGCCTTTTGGCCTTTCTGATTAGAATTGAACCATTTTGGGGAATCGGGATACACCTGTCCTAAAGTACAGTTGTGGCGTCAACGCCATCGCCCCAAAAAGCTGCACTGAGTGCGCTTTATCGGAGTACACGTCTTGACTCGCCCGCAGCGGGCCGCTATCTTCAGATTTGATGGATTCCTGCGCGTTTAGCCAATCGTCAATCGTCTGTGTGGCGCAGTTCCGTGTGGATTCGCCTGACCAGGAGAGAGTGTGATACAGCGATCACGACCGTCCCGAGTCTGGTTGTGGTTCAGCGGACTGCTCGTCACAATTCTGCTGGCCGCGGTTTTCACGCTGGGCTCACTTAGTCTGCCCGTCACGCCGGATACGCGTAATGAAGTGCTCGTGCTGTTCGCCGTCTCGACGTTTATTGTCGCGGCGCTCATTGTTTTTGGCTTAATCCTTCTCCGGAGTTTGCTACGTCTCGGTGCTCGACAACCCGGAGCGCGTTTTAGAACCAAGATGGTCGTCGGCGCGATGGCAATTTCGCTGCTGCCGGTCGTCTTTATGTTTTTCATCAGTTATGCGTTGATGAATCGAACGCTCAGCAAATGGTTTCCGCAGCCACTGGAACTTGCCGCTCAGGAAAGCAAGAGACTAATTGACGATCTGGGAAAGCGCGAGCACGAACGGCTGAACGAATATGCTCAAGCCGCCGCGAAGCAATTGGGGCCGAATCCGACTTCCGAGAATGTAAAGGACTTATTCGCCCGTTTGCAGCCGGGAGTGAACGCGCTGATCGTTCTTGACGCCAGCGGTCACCCCCGCGCCGTTGCGGCAGACTTTCCATTATCCGAGAGCGATCCCGGTGCGGTTGACCGAAAGATGCCAAGCGGCACCGAAGTCTGGAAGGCAGGAAATGTTTACGCCGGCCTGGGTCGCGCGCCACTCGGGGACGGCTCCGTAATGGTGCTGCGTCGGACGACGCAGGATATAATTGAGCGGCCGGCACGGATTCAAGCGCAGCTCGATGAATATCAGAAGCTGTACCAATCGTATCGCGCTTTCAAAAACCTCGTGCTTCTGACGCTCAGCTTCTTTACACTTGCGCTTTTGGTTTCGCTTACCTGGGTTGCGTTATTTCTTTCCAAACAGGTTATCGTTCCTATCCAGGCGCTTGCCGAAGGCACGCGCGAAATCTCACGCGGCAACTTCGAGTATCGAGTGGACGTGGAGACGCAGGACGAGTTGGGCATGCTGGTAGAGTCATTCAACAACATGACCTCGCAGCTTGCGGACAGCCGCCACCAGATCAATGACTTCACGCGCAATTTACAGCTTGCCCTGCAAGAAATTGAGCGCCGCCGCAAATTGCTCGAAACCGTGCTCGAAAGTATTCCGACGGGCGTGATCTCGCTCGATGCGGAAGGCCGCGTCGTTACATTAAATAGCGCGGCATACCGAATCCTTGGCGATTCCGCGCGCGATGCCCACAAACTGGCCGATCTCGTTGGCGAGGAGGCCAGCGACGAGTTTCAAACGCTTTTGCGCCGAGCACTCCGGCTGGGAACAATTTCCAAAGCGATTGAGCTGCGCCCGAAGGGACGCATCACACACACCGCCGTTACCGTGAGCGCGTTGGGAGCGAGCAGCGCGAATTCCGGATACGTGGTGGTTGTGGATGATTTGACGGACTTGCTGCGCGCACAAAAGCTTGCCGCGTGGCAGGAAGTGGCGCAGCGGATTGCACATGAAATCAAGAACCCGCTCACTCCGATTCAGATTTCCGCCGAGCGCCTGGGGCGTTTTCTCGCTCGAAAGCGAAGCGATTCCGCAGCGGCTACACGAGATTTGGAATTGGAAAAAGTTGTCGGCGAATGCGCAACGTCGATCGGGCGTGAAGTCGAAACGCTGAAATCGCTGGTGGACGAGTTCTCGCGATTCGTCCGGTTCCCGCACGCGCGGCTGGCGCTCGCGGACGCCAATGTGATTGCCGCCGATGCGCTGGATGTCTTCCGCGGCCGCCTTGACGGCATCAAAATTCGCACTGACTTTGCCGCCGACCTACCGTCGATGCGCGCAGATAGCGAATTGCTTCGCAGTGTTCTGGTCAACCTGATTGATAACGCTGCCGAAGCGCTTGAAGGATCGCCGGCCAAGGAGTTGCTCGTCGCTACACGAATTGCAGGGCATGGCGACGCTCTGGAGATTATCGTGGCCGATACGGGCCGCGGAATTTCACCGGATGACAAGGACAAACTATTCTTGCCTCATTTTTCCACAAAGAACCGCGGCACTGGACTCGGACTGGCTATCGCAGCGCGCGTCGCGGCCGAGCATCACGGAAGCATCCGCGTGGAAGATAACTCTCCCGTTGGGTCGCGTTTTATTCTGCGGCTGCCCGCCGCTGAGGTCACAGCCGCGCCAGTCGCTTCAGGGGGCTGAAAGTTATAATCTTCCAGTCACACCATGCCACCAACCATTCTTGTTGTTGACGACGAAGCTGGAATCCGCGAGTCTCTGAGTTCGGTGTTGCAGGAAGACGGCTATCGCGTGGAGGTGGTTGCGTCCGGCGAAGAATGCCTCACGTTTATCCAACGCAAACCGGTCGATCTGATCCTGCTGGACGTCTGGCTTCCGGGAATTGACGGCATGGAGACGCTGCGGCGTTTGCGTGAAGCTGAGTGCTGCCCCATGGTGGTGATGATTTCCGGCCACGCGAATATCGAGTCTGCCGTGCGGGCAACCAAACTCGGCGCATTTGATTTCGTTGAAAAACCACTATCACTTGAAAAGATCGGTCTGGTAATAAAAAACGCGCTGGAGCAAGTGCGCCTCGAGCAAGAAAACCGGCGCCTGCGCGCCGAGCTTGCGCAACACTTTGAGTTGATCGGCGAAAGCATGCCGGTAAAGGCGCTCCGCCAACAGGTTGCCCTTACTGCGCCGACGAACGGCCGCGTGCTGATTTACGGCGAAAGCGGCGTCGGAAAGGAGGTGGTGGCGCGCGCCCTGCACGAAGCGAGTTTGCGGAGCACGCGGCAATTTGTGGAGGTCAACTGCGCCGCAATTCCGGATGAGCTGATCGAATCCGAGCTTTTCGGACACGTGAAAGGAAGTTTCACCGGCGCCACCGAGGACAAGATTGGCAAGTTTCAGAAAGCCGACGGCGGAACTTTATTTCTGGACGAAGTTGGCGACATGAGCTTGAAGACTCAGGCCAAAGTGTTGCGAGTTCTGGAAGAACAGCGATTCGAGCCTGTCGGATCCAATACCGCGGTCACAGTGGACGTGCGGGTAATCGCCGCGACAAATAAAAAGCTCGACGAGGAAATCGCGCGCGGCGCTTTTCGCGAGGATTTGTTTTACCGGCTGAACGTAATTCCCTTCTACATGCCGGCGCTGCGAGATCGCGCCGAGGATATTCCGCTGTTCGTGCGCCACTTTTTGAGCGAATTCAGCGCTGAGTACGGCAAGCGCCCGCGCGAGATGAGCGACGCGGCGCTTGAGATCCTGATGCGCTATTCGTGGCCTGGAAATGTACGCGAATTGCGAAATCTGATTGAGCGGCTCGTCATTATCTGTCCACAGCAACGCATCGAGCCGCCCCACCTTCCGCCTGAACTTTTCCGCGGCTCGAAGAGCGCGCAGCATCCCTATGCTTCTCTTCATGAAGCGCGTTCCGCCTACGAGCGCGATTTTATCCTGCGCAAACTGGAAGAACATCAGTGGAACATGACGCACACGGCCGAGGCGCTGGGACTGGAGCGCAGCCACCTGTACAGAAAAATGAAGACGCTTGGCATTTCGACTGCCGAATCCTAGCGAATCGCGCCAAACATCCCGTATAATCCGCGAGAGTTCCTCCCATCATGATCGGAAAAGAAATCGGCCACTATCGGATTACTGCCGCCTGGGCGATGGCGGCATGGGTGTCGTTTATAAAGCTGAAGATTCGCGCCTTGGCCGCAATGTTGCCCTGAAATTTCTTCCTGACGATCTTGCCCGCGATCCAAATTCGCTGGAGCGTTTCACTCGTGAAGCGCGAGCTGCCTCGGCGCTGGACCACCCAAATATCTGCACCATTTATGAGATTGGCGAAGCCGACGGAATTACATTTATCGCTATGCAGTTCCTGGAAGGTTCCACCCTAAAACATTTGATCGGCACGCAGCCCATGAGCTTGGACCAGATTCTCGACATCGCTACGCAGATTGCCGATGCGCTGGACGCCGCACACGCAAAAGGAATCATCCACCGTGATATCAAGCCCGCCAATATTTTTGTGGATTCGCGAAACCGCGTAAAGCTCCTCGACTTTGGTCTAGCCAAACAAACAGGAATGGATCGCGGGGCCACGTCAGTTTCTGAGGCCACGTTGGTTGACGATACCGATGCGAACCTGACCAGTCCCGGCACCGCCGTCGGAACCGTGGCATATATGTCTCCCGAGCAAGCGCTAGGCAAGCCGCTCGATTTGCGTACCGATCTGTTTTCGTTTGGCGTGGTGCTTTATCAAATGTCCACGGGCTCGACTCCGTTTTCAGGACAAACAACTGCCGCCATATTCGACGCAATTTTGCATCGGGCGCCGCCAGCACCGGTGCGATTGAATCCCGACTTGCCGTTTGAACTTGAGCGAATTATCAACAAGCTACTGGAAAAAGATCCGGAGATGCGCTATCAGGGCGCCGCGGACATCCGCAGCGATTTGAAGAGGCTGAGACGCGAAACTGATTCTTCGCGCGTGATCGTGGCCGCTTTGGACGACGTCACAGGGCCAGGAAGATCGTCAGCGTCGAGCCGTGCAGCGTTATCGCAATCCCGCAGTGTTGCCGCGGCGGTCACCAGCAGTTCGCCCGCTGCGGCTACACCTGCTTCGGCAGCTGGTTCAACAGTGGATCCCAGCCAGTCGGGAGTCCGTGCCTCCGGCGCAACGGGCGCATCGCTGCCGGCTCGAATGGGATGGAAGCTTTGGGCTCCGGTAGCCGCCGTCGTCGTGGCGGCAATATCGACCGCCATTTATATGTATGCGCATCGTACGCCGATGCTGGCCGAGAAAGATTCTGTAATCATCGCGGACTTCGCAAACACCACAGGCGATCCCGTATTTGACGGAACGCTTCGGCAAGGTCTATCCGTGCAGTTGGAGCAATCCCCTTATCTGAATATCCTTTCCGATGCGCAGATTGCGCAGACCATGAGTTTGATGGGCCATCCACCCATGGAACGCCTGACTGACGATATGGCGCGTCAGGTCTGTCTGCGCTCCAATAGCCATGCGACGCTTGAGGGATCCATCAGTCAAATCGGGAAGCAATTCAGTTTGATACTGAAAGCAGTGAACTGCTCGACCGGTGCAACGCTTACCAGCGTCGAATCCACCGCGCAGGGCAAAGATCACGTCCTTTCGGCCCTCAATGACCTGGCGTCCAGTATCCGAAGCAAATTGGGTGAATCCCTTCGCTCGGTGCAGAAATTTGACGCGCCTCTTGAAGCAGCGACGACAACATCGCTCGACGCCCTGAAGTCTTATTCGATGGGCAGAGAGGCCTTGATCAAGAAGGGCGACAATAGCGGCGCGATTATTCTGTTTCAACGCGCAGTCGCCCTTGACCCGAATTTTGCGATGGCGCACGCCAGCCTGGGCACTGTGTATAACAACGCCGAGAAGAACGAACTATCCCGCGAGAGTATGAAACAGGCATACGAGCTTCGCGACCGGGTGAGTGACCGCGAAAAATTCTACATTTCTTCGCACTATGAACACTTCTATATAGGAAATCTTGAAAAGGCTATCTCCATCTACGAGCTCTGGCGGCAGACCTACCCGGCCGATGCCGGCCCCGTCGATCTAAATCGAGGCGTGATTTACCAACAGATTGGAGATTTTGACAAAGCCCTGTCGTCGTATCAGGAAGCGGCTCGGCTTCAGCCCGACAGCCAACTCGTGTCAAGCCAACTGATGGGACTCTACCTCAACACGATGCGCCTGGATGAAGCGCGGACCATCCTCGACAGAATGTACGCGCACAATCAGGACTCCATTGACTATCACGGAACTCTTGTTCAGATAGCGTTCCTGCGGGATGACGCCGCGGAGATGAAGTGCCAGATTGACTGGCTTTCGACCAAACCGGACGCGCAAGCCACTCTGCTTTCCGGCGAGGGATCCCTGGCGAGTTACCACGGCCAGGAAACCAAGGCTCGAGAATTCGCCCGCCACGCGCTCACTGCTTCCGGCGGCACACCAACTAAAGAACAACTCGCTACTGCGGACGCTTCAATCTCTGAATCCGAATATGTTATCGGCGAGACGGATCGCGCTAGAAAGGACGCCGAAAGCGCCATCACTTCCACTACCAGCAAGGTTTCAAGGCTGGTTGCGGCGATGACGCTCGGGATGTCCGGCGACAGTGCTCGAGCTCAAGCTGTCCACGACGATCTTGGAAAACGTTTTCCAGAAGATACCGTGATGCAGAATATTCTGTTGCCGTCTCTTCAAGCTACGATCGAATACGGTCGCGGCGACTTCGCCAAGACCATTGACTTGTTGCACCCGGTTACGAAGTACGAATTGAGCGGAATTGCGAATTTGGATCCCGCGTTTCTCCGGGGTATGGCGTATTTGCGCCTGAACAAGGGGGCCGAGGCGGCCGCAGAATTTCAGAAGCTTATTGATCATCGGGGAGTTGTAGGTCCATCAATCACGGGACCGCTGGCACATCTGGAAGTGGCGCTAGCTCGTGTTTTACAGAACGATACCAGCGGAGCGCGCACGGAATATCAGAATTTTCTGGCCCTCTGGAAGGATGCCGATCTCGACATCCCGATCTACAAGCAGGCACAAGCGGAGTACGCCAAGCTGAAGTAGGACTCTTCTTATCAGGCTTCGCCACCTTCCTCTGCGTCTTCGTCGCTTACTCTATTCAATTCATCCAGGTCGGCGCTCATTTCGCTCAGCTGCGAAAGCTGCGTGCGCCAGTCAATCTGCCGGACCATCGCGGGATTGTCCCGCCATCCCGGCTGAACTGTGACGTGCAGTTCCAGATACACTTTCATACCGAGCAACGCTTCGATCTCTACGCGGGCAGCAGTTCCGATTTTCTTCAGCATTTCGCCGCCCTTGCCAATCAGTATTCCCTTCTGGCCTTCTTGTTCGACATAAAGGGTGACACGGATGCTGGTGAGCTTCGGGGATTCCTCGAACGAATCTACAATTGCCGCGATCGCATGGGGAACTTCCTTGTGCGTTACGGCCATCGCTTTCTCGCGCACAATTTCGCCCGCCAAGAAACGCTCAGGCTGATCCGTTATTTGGTCGGGGGGAAATAATGGCGGCCCTGCGGGCAGGTTTTCTGCAAACTTCCGCAGTGCGAGCTCGATGCCATCGCCATCCCGCGCGGAAATCGGAATAATGTCCGTCCATTCGCGAAGGTGAGTGCAAGTGGTGATCAACGGCAAAAGCTTTTCTTTCGGAATTCGGTCAATCTTATTCAGCAGAAGGATTGCGCGCCCCTTGAATTGGTTTGCACGCTGAAGAACTGCGCGATCGCCCGGACCAATCGGCCCGCTGGCATCCAGCATCACCGCCAGCAGATCCACGCCTTCCATGGCCTGCGCGATTTCCTGCAACATATGCCGGCGCAGCGCCGTGCCCCCTTCGTTCAAACCGGGAGTGTCTATCAGAACGACTTGCGCCCCAGGACGCGTGACGATTCCCAGAATCCGATTGCGCGTGGTTTGCGATTTCTGCGTCACAATCGAAACTTTTTGCCCGACCAGACGATTTACAAGCGTGGACTTGCCGACGTTTGGACGTCCGACGATTGCCACGAAGCCACATTTAAATTCTGCTATTTTATTTTCTGCCGTCATTTTCTCTTTGAAGATCCTTGCTTGATTTGGGCGCGACGATTACTTCCCGATGCCGCAGCAGCGGGGCGCCGCGCGCGCAGGCGCAGCACTTTCCGCTGATTCGCTTCCAAAACTTCAAATTTCAAACCGTCGTAGTCGATGTGCTCTCCGGCGACGGGCACATGACCTGCGAGGTGATTCAGCAACCCGGCCACGGTCGTGAAAGGTTCGCCCGCCTTTGGCCCCAGCTCCGCATTGAAGAGTTCGCTGAGTTTTTCGAGCGAAAGGCTGCCGCGCACGATCATGCTTCCGTCGGAATCGCGCACCACATCTGGAGCGGGACGCCTATCCGACTCGCCAAATTCGCCGACAATCTCTTCCACTAGATCTTCCGCTGTAACCAAGCCCGCGAACAATCCATGCTCGTCGAACACGAGCGCAATCTGCTGGTTCTTCTTTTGCATTTCCTTCAATAGTTCCGAGCCGTACTTCGTTTCCGGTACAAGCAGCACGGGCCGCACGAGCGTGCGAACTTTCTGATGCCGCGCGTCATCGTCGGACACTTCCAGCAAATCGCGCGAATAGACAACGCCTTCGATGTCGTCGAGTGTTTCTCCAAATACAGGAATGCGTGAGAATTTTTTCTCAACTACGAGCTGGCGTAGTTCTTCCAACGTGGATTCCGCGGAAATAGCGACGACTTCCGGACGAGGCGTCATTAATTCGCTGAGCCGCTTATCGCCGAATTCCATCACTTGCTCAATCAATTCGGCGTCATCGTGCTTCAAAATTCCCTCTTCCTGTGCCGCTTCAACCAGCGCTTCGATACCTTCCTGCTCCGTGCGCCGAGCGGGCTCTCCGCCCGCGCCGTCTTCGTCTGAAATGCGAGCGAGCGAAGCGGCGAGTTCCACAGATGCGCGCAGCGGCCAGACTAATATTAAAAATCCGCGTATGGCCGGCATCAACGGAACTAACCAGCGCCCAGTCGTACGAGCCAGCATCACGTCGGGCAGGAAATGCATGGCGATTACAACTTCCGCCGGAACGAAAACCAGTAATTCGATAAACGCATTCCAGCTTTCCGGAACAAACGCGATCACGCCGCGCGCCGTAAGTATTGCGACGGCGACCATCCACAGCCGAGCCAGCAAGCTAAATGCCAGGGCTGCCGGGCGGCGCTTCAATCCGATGTGCGGCTCGATTTCTGTCTCGAACACATCCAGGTGGCCGTGAATGCGTTTGGTGGCGACGCGGCCCAGTTCGCGGTAAATACGGTCAAGGTAGGAAAAGACCGTGAGGCCCGTCAGCATGGCCACTATGCCGAGAATGTGAAGTGCAAGGCTCATTTGTTAACTATCGCCGATCCGTTCGCCGCGCGAAACGCTTTCTTGCATCACGCCAATCCCAGCTTACGCCTCAAGCGCGCTTCAATCCGTTCCATCTCGCCGTTATCGACCTCATGATCGTAGCCCGCGAGGTGCAGCACCCCGTGCAGGATCAGCACACGAATCTCCTCGTCCAAAGTCCGCCCGAAGTGTTTCGCGTTGCGCTGCGCCGCTTGCGGGCAAATTGCAATGTCGCCAAGAAAATGTTTGTCGTGCTCGATTAAAAAACTTTTCGCAGCAGTTCCGTTTCCCGGAAATGAAAGCACGTCGGTCGGTTTCGGCTTTCCGCGAAAGCGGCGATTCAACCGCGCGATTTCCCGATCGTCCACAAAACAAACCGTAACTTCGCGCCGCCCCAACTTCAATTCGCGCCGAACAGAAGTTAGAAATCGCGCAAGTACTGCGTCCTGTAAAGGAATTCGGCTCTGGCGGTTCAGAATCATGTGGCTCGGTGCAATGTTCCCGCGACTAGTGCGCTGAATCAGCCTTGGGCTTTGGCGGCAGTGCTCTTCCAGGAGCCAGATCGTGCTCTTCGTATGCGCGGATAATCTGCTGCACTAAGTTGTGCCTCACAACGTCTTTTTCGCTGAACGTCACGATGGCGATATCTTCGATCTTTGCGACGACTTCCAGAGCTTCTACCAATCCGCTGCGCCGCCCAGTCGGCAAATCAATCTGTGTGATGTCCCCCGCGATCACGGCCTTCGAGTTGAATCCCAGGCGCGTCAAAAACATTTTCATTTGCTCAGAAGTGGTGTTCTGCGCTTCGTCGAGAATCACGAAGGAGTCATTCAGCGTGCGTCCTCGCATGAACGCCAAGGGCGCAACCTCGATGATTCCCTTCTCCAGAAATCGATCGAGCTTGTCGGGATCGAGCATGTCGTACAGTGCGTCATACAGCGGACGCATGTAGGGATCAATTTTTTCTTGCAATGTTCCCGGAAGAAATCCCAGCCGCTCGCCGGCCTCAACCGCCGGACGCGCAAGAATGATGCGATTTACGCGTTTATTCAAAAGCGCGGAAACCGCCATGGTCACGGCCAGATATGTTTTCCCCGTACCGCCGGGCCCGACGCCGAACACCATGTCGTGCCGTTCGATCTCATCCATGTACCGCCGCTGGTTCGCGCTCTTCGGCGTAATACTTTTCTTGCCGGATTGTTTTGTCCTAGCGCGCCCTGCTGATTCCAGCAATTCTCGCAGCGGCACTCCGGGCTCCTCGACGGCGAGTTTCAGCAGTGCATGCACTTCGCCATTCGCGAAGGCGCGGCCTTCGCGCACAAGCTGGTTGTATTCCTCCAAAATCTGCGCCGCGCGCTCGACGCGCTCGGCTTCGCCTTCCAGGCGCAGGCTGTTCTCCTCGAGATCCGCAGTAATGTGCAGGGCTGATTCGAGAAATCTGAGGTTTTCGTCAAGGGTCCCGAACAGCGTTCCCACGCTGCCGGCGATTTCTACGCTGCGTCGCATCTGGGGTGGGCGCGGAAACCGTTTTGGCTGCCGAGCCATTGGCCTCATTCTCCGGCCGGAATGGTAGACTCGTCCATTAAAAGAGTACCGCACGCGGCATCGCGAATCAAGTCCGGTCCGCCAACTCCTTATTTTGCCGTATGTTACGGTGTGATAAGATTCCGAGATTCAATATTTTCGAGGTCACCGCGCAACCATGCCACTGGAAATCACGGGCCTATCTCCGATGCTCAAGGTGTCTAACCTCGCGCAAACGATTAAGTTTTATACGCAAACACTCGGCTTCACTGTGCAGAATCAGATGAACGACGACAGCGGCAAGCCCTCGTGGTGTGCGCTAAAATGGGGCGCCGCTTCCCTCATGTTCTACAGCGCCGAAAGCTTGGATCAGCCGCCTGGACCTTCCGCGATGACAGGCGTTGTGTATTTTAATCCCGCAGATGTCCGTGCTCTATGGGAACACTTGAGGGATCGCGCGGAAGTCGCCTGGCCGGTGCTGGAAATGCTCTACGGCATGCTGGAATTCTCAATTTTCGATTGCAACGGTTACATCCTGAGTTTCGGGCAAGAGGTGTAAAGTCTCCGGCGATGATGTATTCTGCTAGCGCGTTCCCCGGAATTGCGCCGCTAGCAACATAAGCGCGCATCTGGGCATCGTATTTCCGCAATCCTAAAAAAGTTCTGGAGGGTCGTAGGGATGAGAATTCGGGCGGTTGCGGGATGGGCTTCAGTTTCAATACTTTCGATGCTCACCGCCGGATGCGGCGGCGCTGGCGTGGACCCGAATTTGCCCGCGATTACTGTGCAGCCTACCGCCCAGACTGCCAAGGCGGGATCGACGGCGACCTTTTCAGTGACTGCTACAGGTGCGGCACCCCTTACATATCAATGGTTTGTGTTCGCCAAGGCAATTAAGGGCGCTACCTCGTCGTCCTATACGACCGGTATCCTCGCGCCTTCAGATAACAATTCATTTTATTTTGTGCTCGTCACCAACTCCATCGGCAGCATCGAAAGTAGCGAAGTTCTCTTAACGGTAACCACGACTTCGCCGCCACCGGGTACCGGGGCCAACACTGTTGGAAACGCAAATCCTTCTGACGTGCTGACTCTGCATAACGACGCAGCGCGCACCGCGCAGTACCTGGGCGAGACGATTCTGAATCCGGCGAATGTGAATGCGGCAAAGTTTGGAATACTTGGCACGCTGGTGACCGATGGCCAGGTTGACGCTCAGCCACTTTATGCTTCCGGTGTGACACTTCCATCTGGTGACACCCGCAACGTTTTGTATGTCGCTACCGAGCACGGCACGCTTTACGCGTTCGACGCAGTGAATGGCTCAGTGATTTGGCAAGCGGGATTAGCTGGCGCCAGTGAACAGGCCGCCGATTCCGGTACGTGCACAATCGCGCCGCAGGAGCGCGGCATTACTGCAACTCCGGTGATCGACCGCACGCGCGGGCCGCACGGCGCGATCTTCGTCGTTGCGGATACTAAGGACAGCGGGGGCACCGTGATTCAGCGGATTCATGCGCTGGATGTGGCCACTGGAGCAGAACTTTTTAGCGGGCCGATTCTGATCCAAGCATCTGCCAGCGCCGCAAACGGCGGCGATTCCAGCACGCCTCAGAATTTCGACGCAGCCCAGTATCACACTTTGGCGGGCTTGCAGTTGGTGAATGGAAAAGTGTACGCAGCGTGGGGTCCGGCTTGCGGTGCTGCTCCCGACAGCGGGTGGGTAATGGGTTTTGACGCATCGAACCTCAATCCTTCCGGGTCGCTCTATCTGGCGCCGGCCAGCGGCCTAGATACTCTTGGTTTTGCCACCTCTGGGCTTACAGCGGATTCGACCGGGAATCTATATGTGTTCGGTCGAGCGACCATTGTGGGCCGAGCTGTGAGTACGACTGGCGCTCTGGTGACCGTCGGCTCGGGCAATGCATTCCTAAAACTTTCAACCGAGAACGGCATCGCGCTGGTTGACTATGCTAAGACGACCGCGCCCGCTTCATCATTATCGACTGACGCGAACACAGGAGTAGCCGGTGACGCGATCGTCCTTCCAGATTTCACCGGTGATACAGGAAAAGTTTGGCATCTGGCGATCGGCGCGGGCAGCGACGGAAGTATTTATGTGCTGAACCGCGATTCACTGGGCGGCTCGGGACTGCAGTCAACCCCGATTATTCAAGCGGTTTGGGGCGCGGCTTCACCGTCGGGAGCAACGAACGCGCTGGTGTATTTTGACAATGCTGCCTACCAAACTTCTTCCGGCGGAACGATCAAAGCATTCAGAGTTAGCGACGCCCGGCTCTCGACTCCCGCGGTAAACCAGAGCGGGAACGCGATGGGCGCATCGGGCGCGCAAATGTCGATCTCCGCGAACGGTACAAACGGCGGAGTATTGTGGGCAGTGGAAGATAACGGCACAGGAATTCTGCATGCCTATGACGCGGCGGATTTGTCGCACGAACTTTACAATTCCACTCAGGCTTCACATTCCCGAGATGGATTCGCGGCAGCAGGCAATACAGTTTCGCCGGCTATTGCGGGCGGAAGAGTGTATGTGGTTACCAAGAACGGAATCGCTGTTTTCGGCCAACTGTATTAGGCCGGCTGAAGTGGGCGCTCGTCAACGAGAAGTTTGACATCCCCACATGGGTCGGATACTTTACTAAAACAATAACGAAACATTGAAGAGGAGAATTGAATGGCGCAGGGCGCAGGATCAAAAGTTAAGAAGCGTAAGAAATCAGTGCTTAAGCGTTCGCGGCAATACCGCGAACGAGAACTCGTGAATCGGCACAACCGCACACAGGTTCGCACCAGCATGAGGAATTTTCGCACGGCGCTGAGTTCCGGCGACGTAAAAGTATCGACCGATTTGTTCAGGCCGACGCTTGCAGCGCTGGATCACGCGATTGCGAAAGGCGTGCTGACAGAAAATACTGGCAATCGGTACAAGTCACGGTTGTCGCTTGCGATGAACGCACTGAATGCGGCCAAGAAGGCGTAGCATATCTTTTTGAATGTGAAATCTGATTCGCTTCAGGTCCGCTCCGGCGGGCCTGTTTTATTTTAGCCTGTAAAGGTAAGAACACTGGTGACGGAGACCTCGTCTTAGCGATTCGCGAAAACAGCGCGAGGCGCGGCATTCACCGGGACATTATCCGACCGCTGCGAGGTCAATCGTGCAATCAGAAATTCCAGCACCGCGCGTGGCGCCGCTGTGCCTGACTTGAGGCGGCTATCGGCTTCGGCGAGGTCCTGGACTCCGCTGAGCAACTGTTCGCGCGGAATCCGCGGCGCATGCTTCAACGCGAGTTGGGCGGTTTCCTGCCGCATTCCAAGGCGCGCGGCGTCCCACACGCTTGCTCCCCGCGGCAGATCTTGCACTTCGATTAATTTGCGAAACATCCAAACCATAGCACCGACCATGCCGACGGCCTGCTCGCCTTCTCGAAACAAGCTTTCCAGAAACAACATGGCGCGCTGACGGTCTCCGCTGGCCAGCATTCCGGATAATTCCCAAACCGAATATTTCTGGTCGGAGATCACCAGGGCCTCAACGTCAGCGCGCGAAATGCGTTTGCGGTCACCCACATACGTCGCCAATTTTTCGAGTTCCGTCCGTATGCGAGCAAGCACGGCGTTCGTATTTTCCGCTAGCGCCTGTGCGGCATCTTGATCCAATTGAATGTTCAGTTCGCGAGCCATTTCCCCGGCCATCGTCACCGCTAGCCCGAGCCTCACGTTCAGATCCTCGCTAGGCTCGCAATCCACCACGATTACTTTCTCGGACAGGGTCTTGAAAAGGCCCATTCGCGCGTCTAGTTCTTCCGCTTCCATCACCAACACGGTGAATGGCGCGGGGTCGTCGAGATACGCAGCGATTTTCTTTGCGTTCATCTTTCGCGTATCTTCATCACCTTTTTCAAGCGCTTTCAGATCACTCCACAAAATTACTTGGCGGGGCGCAAGCATAGGCAACATTTGCGCCTGCCCCAGAACCGTATCCGGCGAATCTTCTTTCGCGGAAAATCGTGCAACCGCCCATTCCCGCGTACTTTCTTCCACGTAAGTTTCGATAAGTTTTTTGCGGCACAGGTCTTTCAGGTAGGCGTCAGTTCCATGAAGCAAAATCGCTGGCACGGTTTTTCCAGCTGCGATCCCTTCCAACAGGCGTTCGACGCTTGATTCCGGCATTAAAACTTCTCCAAAATTGCCGCTACAAGTTGCGAAGCAAAATCGCGTGATAGCCGATCCAGCGCGGGATTCTGCTCGTCGAAGAAGTTCGGCACGTCCGTCGAGATCGCGTACGGCTGCCGGAAAACGAAATTATCGTTTCGGTAGAGCTCGGTTTTCGTTTCGCGGTCCAGCAACGCCACCTTCATCCTGACGGTAACGAGCATCGACGTGGCGCGGCCGGTAGTCGAATCGAACACTGCGACGACGCTTTCGAGGCTGGTCACCTCGCCGTTCAAAACGGCATCGCCTGCGGCGGGATCGGAAACAACATGGTATGCAGAGCGCGCCAGGAACTCGTGTATAACCGCTCCGGTAAGTTTCTGCTCGACGCGGTAGCGGGACGTTTTATTTACGAACGCAGGAATCGCAATGGTGTGCAAATTTGCGGGAAGCGCAGTTCCCTGTCCGCCCACGTGGTATCCGCAGCCGCTAAGGGTTGCCGCGAGTACGATCGACACAACAGATAGCGCACTCTGGCGAACGCGAGCTTTCATCGAATTGGATTCTGAGTTGCGCAATTTCCAGACGCCGATTATCACACTAAATTGAAACGACAATCCGCCTAAAACTCCAATACTCGGTCGGCAATTGCCACTGCATTTTCCGCGGTCACCCGAAGATTATCCGCCGCGCCCCAAAACCAGTATCCACTGCGCCGGTTTGGATCGCGTTCTACGTGGCCGAGCAACGGCTTTGCCTCACCCGCAGCGCTAATCAGCGATGGCGCGGACTCATCCCCGTCGGGAAACTTAAATCCTGCAACCGTTAAGCCCGCTTCTACCTCGGAAGGGTCCGGCGAAGCCTTCAACTCTGCGAACGCGCTAAAACCATGTGAATGGAAAACCGGCGCCTGTAATAATTGCACAGCGGGTACAGCGGCTCGGCTGGCTAAATAACTTGCCACGTCTCGCGCAATGGATTCGCGCGTAGCTCCCAAACGCTCCGCGCTCGCCTCGCCGTAGCGATCCATCACGTTGAACGCTACCTGAGCGTCAAACACAGTTTGCCCAATTGGCTGAAAAGATAGCAAGCTCACTGTTTGCCGCTCGAGTTCTTCAATGCCTTCCTGGCCCCGCTCCGAAACTGGTTGTAAGAAAACGATCGAAACGCCGACCGGTGACCATTGCATAAGTCCGGCAGCAAGGGCACACGAAATTATTACTGGAGCTGAAGGCGAATAATATGCCTTGCTCGCTTTTCGGCCCGCAACCGCCGGAGCAAGCAGCACCGTATCAAGAGACGGAATCCATTGCCGGATGTCGGCGCGATCTCGAAGGCCGCCGCTGAGATCAACTACAACCGGCGAATTCTGGAGAGCATCGTCTGCGTGTTTCGCGGCAAATTCAGGCTTTCCGGCAAAGAAAACAATGCGCGCGCCTTCAAAACTCTCCGGATCAACGGATCGAATGATCGCTGGTTCGCCCGCTGCTTCGGTAAGAATGCCCGCGGCGATTTCTTCGTCAAGAAGTTTCAGATCGGCAGTCGGAATTCGCTCCTTTAGCAAGTCCGCCAATTCCTTGCCGCGCAACGTGGTCGCGCCGACAATTACAATTCGCCGAGAATTCTGAGAGGAAGGCATCGCTCAAGCGGCAGGTTGCGATGAGGAGTGATGACGCACAAAACGAACCAATTCCATCACGATTCCAGAAATCATGTACGCGCCGGCCAGAATCATGAGTGCATATTCCGAATAGAAGAAAACAGCGCCTGCCAGCAGCGTGATCAAAATAATCACGATGGAAGGCTGCCGGCGGGACCAGTTCACGCCCTTAAAACTCGGATAGCGGATCTTACTCGTCATCAGCGCAGCCAGCGCGATCACCAAGCCCAGGAAAATCGCCGAGAAGTGCCACTGGTCAAGCGGAGTCTTGAAGTAATGAACCGTCGCAGCGACGCAGCCCGCCGCGGCAGGACACGGCATTCCAGCAAAGTACCGCATGGGAGACGAACTGGCCACCATGCCGTGAACATTGAATCTTGCTAATCTCCACGCACAGCAAATAACAAAAGTGAGGCACACCAGCCAGGCCAGCTCCTGCACGATGTGAATTGCCGGAGACGAATCCAGCTGCAAACTCCGCACGCCCCACGCATAAGCTACAGCCGCCGGCGCAATCCCAAAACTGATTACGTCGGCAAGAGAATCAAGCTGCTTCCCAAATTCGCTGTTAGTCCCGGTCAAGCGGGCAACGAACCCGTCGAACGTGTCGAAAATAATTGCGACACCAATAGCGCGCGCGGCGAAATCCAGGTGCGCCTCTCCACCGGTGAGTACTGCGATGATTGCGTAGTATCCGCAAAGCAAATTGCCAACAGTAAACAGGCTCGGCAAAATGTATATGCCCCTCCGGCGCCGGCCATTCGCAAGCCGTTGCCCCAGAAACGACAGCTCTTGCTGCTCCGCGGAAATTTCTTCGGGATGGTCCATGGGAATGAAATTCATTCTAAGTCCACCGGGCCAAGATACTGGCCCCGCCCGCTACCTGGTCGCCCGGCTTCACTGAGACCTCAGCCTCAAGCGGCAACCACACATCCATCCGGGAACCGAACCGCACAATTCCAATGCGCTCGCCGCGTTCCACCTGGTCGCCAACCTTCTTCCAGAGTACCACGCGCCGCGCAATCATTCCCGCGATCTGCTTGAAAACAATTTGCCCGTGTGCCGTTTCCAAATAAATTACGTTCTGTTCGTTTTCCGCCGAAGCCGTCTTCCTCATCGCCATCTGAAACTTCCCCGCACGATACTCAATCCGCGAGATTTTCCCCGTCAGCGGCGTCCGATTCACATGCACGTTCCAAACCGCCAGGAAAATCGTAATTCGTTTTCCCGGACGCCCGCCGAACTGCTCGTCAATTACCTCCAACACGCGGCCATCGGCCGGTGAAACAATTGCTGAGGGATCGGACGGAACAACCCGCTCCGGGTCTCGAAAAAAATACAATATAAACGTGCCCAAAGCCAATAGGACAAACGCCGCAATCTGCAGCGCCAGAATGTGCCATCCCAGAAAAAGCGCCGCGATGCCAAGCACGATCGGCGCTGAGGCAAACTTGTATCCTTCAGTAACCACGAACACCCGTTGAGGGAAGCTGAGGCGACACGGCTTCCGCGCGGCTTCATTCTACGACAAACTGCAAGAAAAGTTTGGCCGCCGCAACCGCGCCGGCAAAATACTGTCAAGTGACCTGAACCTGACTACGAGACCTGGCGGCCACGCAACGTCGCTGCGATGATCTGTTCCATCTCGTCTTTCACGCGCAAGCGCAGTTTTTTCAACTCAACTTCGTGCGCGAAATGTTCGACATTCAGAAACGATGCTCGGGAGAGTTGTTCAATTTCGGCGTCATACTTGGAATGTTCCTGTGCGAGTTGCTGAAATTTAGGATTGTTTGCCAGAAGCTGTTCGCGGATATCCCGGGTCGTACTGGGCATCGTTCGCCTCCAGATTCAGTGCGTAGGTTACATCTTCGGCAGAAGCTAGCACAAAATTGGAATGCGAGCCAAGAAAATTTAACAGTTTTTTTTAAATGAAATGAAGTACCAGCAGCAGCGCGTCCTCCACCGGCTGTGAGTAGTAGTTCTTCCTCCGCCGCAGCTCGGTAAATCCCGCATTTGAATAGAACGCTCTTGCGGCGGCATTGGATTCGCGCACTTCCAGATAAACTCGCTTCACACCGGCGCGCCTGACTTCTTCGATCGCTTGTTGCACAAGGCGCCCCCCAATACCTTGCCTATGCGCGTTTGGGTCCACGGCAAGATTTAGAATCTCCATTTCGTCAGCGAGGGCGCGGACCAGCACAAATCCCTGCACGGCGCTATCACGCGTAGCCGCCCAGCCGGCGATGCCATTTATTCCAATGTCCCGATACCCCGCCTCTCCCCATCGTGCTGCTCCCCTGCATTGCGATTCAAGCGCCACAAGTGCGTGCGCATCTTCACGATCGAGTTGGCGAATGACGATCACCTTGGAGAGTTCCGACATACTATTTCGCCCTCGGATCCTTCCAGTACGATTCGGCGTCGCTCCTACGAACGTAGTTCGCGTCCAGCGATAACGCATCCACCAGTTCGCCGCGTCGCGCATGCTCGAACGCCAGACGACCGATCCACGGCGCTAAGTCATTTGAGACTTGCTCGATACGAGCGCCAGCCAAAATTGAAGATGCCAGCACCTCGCGAAAGAGTTCCGGCTCAGGTGAAACAAAGCAAAGTGTGGCGAGAGAATTCCGAGTTGAAACGACGCGCGGTAGGCGGGCATAAACGTCCGTCAAAAACTCACTTGCGCGCATTACAACCTCGTCTCCGATCGGTTCCAGTTCCGTGCCCATTTTTCGATACAATCCCCCGAAAATCTGGCCCCTTCGCCCATCCAGGACCGCCGCTACATACTCTGTCGCTCCAGAACCCTGCGCAGCGACGGCCTGAAGCCCGCTGACGGGCGCAATGAGCCTTCCATGAACTTCCGCCCAAGCCTTTACCGACGTCAGTCCGACGCGCAAGCCAGTGAACGAACCTGGTCCGGCCGTAACCGCATAAACGTCGAAATCCCCAACGCGCAGTTTCACCTCGTCCAATAACCCGGCCAATTCGGGGAAGAATCGCGAGGAATAGTCCGCATGGGATCCCGTAAATACATGGCCCAGCAACTGCTTATCCTCTAAAGCGGCGACGCCGCCAGTCGGAGTACTGGTATCAACCGCGAGAATCCGCATGGCTGGATTGTAGTCTAGTCCGCGCAAAAATGGGCTAACCTATACAGCAATTCGAATACCATTCCACAAAGGAAATTTCGCTTAACTTGTTGATTCCACACGGAATAGTCTTGACTCTACAGTATCTTCCCCCTTACTATTAGTGCATCCTCACGGGGGATCTGATGGACTTCAAAATCGGCGACAAAGTAGTGTATCCGAACCATGGAGTCGGTGTAATTGAACAGGTTAACTACGGGATGTTGAATGGCCGCAGCGAAAAGTATTTCATGCTGAAAATTAGTTCCAGTGGCTTAAAAGTAATGGTTCCTCAGAGTAATGCTCTTGCTGTCGGTCTGCGTTCCGTAATGCGCCAGGCCGAAACCACAAAGGTAATGACGTATCTTGAGAAGGGCAAGTTCACTTCGCACCACGATTGGAAGCACCGCTTCAAGGAAAATTCCGAACGTATGCGCACGGGATCACTGATCGAAGTGGCCGCAGTGCTCAAGAGTCTGGTGGCCCTCAGCCGCACAAAACCACTTTCCTTCCGCGAAAAGAAAATGCTCGAGCGAGCGAAGTACCTGCTGGTAAGCGAACTCGCAACAGCGCGCAACTCTTCGGCGGAAAACATGGAGGGCGCTTTGGTAAAGTCTTTGGCCAAGGCCCGCCTGTCAATGCCGGTACTCACCGACGTCCTCGAAGGCTAAGCTCAACCTCGTATTCCAAGTCTTGTTGGACGGGCGCAAACTGACACGGTTTGCGCCCGTCGTTTTTTCGGTCGATTCAAAGGATGAATCTTGGAGGGTTGCCCGGCCGAAAAAACTTAGCGACGCTTCCGTTTTCCCCATCCGCCACCGCCGGGGCTTTCAATCCTCAGGACCGCGCCCGCAGCCGCAAAGAACGCGCATTTGCCCGGCAACTTTTTGCGTTTGCCTCCGATTCGGAGTTCGTTCCGGCCGGGCTTCCCGTCGCTTCCGCCCGAAAGACCATATGGCCCGCGCTTGCGGCGATCGCACAGCAATCCCACTTGCATGTCAGTCAGAAGTTCAACTTCTCGAATCAATCCATCGCCGCCACGATACAGTCCTGCGCCCCCGGATTCCGCTCGGAAACCGTAGTGCAAAACGCGCACTGGATATGCGTGTTCTAATACCTCGATCGGCGAATTCCAGGAATTTGTCATGTGCGTGTGGATACCACTCACGCCGTCACGGTCTGGCCGCGCGCCCATGCCGCCGGCAATCGTTTCGTAATACGCGAATGGAGCGCCGCCGCGCCGAGGGTCAGCCCCTCCCAACGTGAAATTGTTCATTGTGCCCTGGCTCGCCGCTGGAATCTTCGACGGAAGCGCCTTCGCAAGCGCGCGCAGCAGCGTATCCACGATACGCTGCGATGCTTCCACGTTTCCACCGGCTACGGCTGCAGGCGGCTTTGCGTTAACAATCGTTCCCTCCGGCGCAGTTACTGTAATCGGACGCATCAATCCGCTGGTGGCGGGAACCTGCTCGTTCAGCAAGCATCTGAAAACGTAGAACACCGCCGAATATGCGATGGCCGCGACGGCGTTCACGCTTCCTGCGCATTGCGGATCGCTGCCGGTGAAATCCACGTCGGCCCTTCCGCCGCGGATGCGCACCGTGGCGGCAATCCGAATCGGACGATCGTTAATTCCATCGTCGTCCAGAAAATCCTCGGCACGATACGTTCCGCGGGGAATTGTGCGCAGGGCCACACGCATCATCGCGGCGGAATAATCGAGTAGGTGCGCGGCGTATTCTTCAATTTCTTTCCGGCCATACTTCGCGAATATTTCCGAGAGCCGCCGCTCGCCAATTCGACATGAAGCGATCTGCGCCGTTAAATCCCCTTCGCGCTCCTCTGGAGTCCGGACGTTGATTAGAAACAACTTCAGAATGTCTCGCTGCAGTTTTCCGCCAACCATTAATTTCACAGGCGAAATGCGAAACCCTTCCTCATAAATCTCGCGAGCAATTCCCATCGAACCAGCATGCGCGCCGCCGACATCTGCGTGGTGCGCGCGATTCGCCACATAAAACATTGACTTCCGCGGGCCACGCACGAAAACGGGCATAACCATCGTCAGATCCGGCAGGTGCGTGCCTCCCGAGTAGGGATCATTCAACAACGCGATATCGCCGGGGCCGAGTTCCAGTTCAGCGATTGCCGCGGTCACCGACATAGGCATGGAGCCAAGGTGCACTGGCATGTGATCGCCCATCGCAAGCACGTTTCCCATTCCATCGAATACGGCGCAGGAATAATCACGACGTTCTTTGATATTAGGAGAAAACGCGGAACGACGCAGGCTGGCGCCCATCTCCTCGGCAACGGAGTGGTACAGATTCTTAAATATTTCCAGCCGCGTCGGATCGAATTTCATCTTCGCACCGTAGTTTTCGTCGTCATTGGCGCGCCAGTGTCAAAATCAAATTACCCCAGGAGTCCACCTTGCCGCGCCATCCCGGAGGAACAACTGTCGTAGCGCTGTACTCCGAAACAATCGCCGGGCCAGCAAATATCTGACCAGGCGCAAGCCGCGCGCGATCGTGAACGCGCGTTGAAAACGCGCGCCCCGCGAATAAGGTTCGCCGACTTTCGGCGCTTGTTGCCAACCCGCCGCGCCGCGAAACTCGCGGACGGTCAAGCTGTGGCTGATCTGTCACGCCAATCAATCGAGCGCGAACGTTCACAACCTCAGCCGCACGTGAGACATCTGCATAGCCATAACGGCGTTCATGCGCTTTGTGGAACGCCGCCAGAAAATCACGCGACTCGGACACCGTCAACTCGTACGCCTGCCCGACGTAACGCATATCCAGTAATCGCTCAGTCTTGATTCGGCGGTCCATAAATCCTTCGGCTCGTAACGCGTCACGCCCGCGCGATTCCACTTTCTTGAATTCAGAAGACAATGCCCGGCGCGTCGCCGCAACAGACGAAACATTCATGCGCACGGTGTGCGAATAATCATGCACGACGTGCGCGCGCAAAATTCCCAGCGCCGAAAGACCGCCCGGCAAACGCGGAATCAGCACGCGCGGAATGCGCAGCGCTGCGGCCAGGTCGCACGCATGCAAACCACCCGCGCCGCCAAACGCGACGAGCGTGTAATCCCGCTGATCGTGGCCTCGCTCAACCGAGATAACCCGAATCGCTTTTTCCATTACGGCGTTTGCGACGTCCACGATTCCTTGCGCGAATTGCTCGACAGTCCGCATTGGCCCCCGCGCACGTTCCATCCACTTCCGCGTGCGCGGCACGTCCAGCCGAAAATCGCCGGATAGAAAACCGCGCTCAGGAATCCGTCCGAGAATTAAATGTGCATCCGTCACGGTTGGAAGTTCGCTGCGCCCATAACAGATTGGCCCCGGCTCAGCGCCCGCGCTTTCCGGCCCCACGCGCAAAGCGCCCGCGCGGTCGAACCTCGCAAGCGAGCCGCCGCCCGCGCCGACCGTGTGAATTTCCAGCATCGGTACCGCAATGGGCAACTCCGCGACTCGCGCTTCGTTCGTTGTCGAAGCGCTGCCATCCAGCAACGCAACGTCCGTGGACGTTCCGCCCATATCGAATGAAATGATTCGCTCAAATCCTGAAAGCTCCGCAACATATTGCGCTCCGAGCACGCCGCCGGCCGGCCCCGAAAGAATCGTGCGCACCGGCTCGCGAGATGCAACTTCGGCGGACACAATTCCACCGCTCGATTGCATGATGCGAACGGTGGGGCGCTTCGCTCGCGCGGTAAATCGGGCCGCCTTCCCTGCCAGATCAGCCAGATAGTTGCTCATCACTGGAACCAGATATGCGTTCGCAACTGTTGTAGACGTACGCTCAAACTCGCGAAATTCAGGAAGGATTTCATGCGAGACGGATACCGCGAGGCCAGCACGGCGTAGCGCCAGTGCAATCGCGCATTCATGCGCCGCGTTTGAAAATGAAAACAATAGACAGACGGCGACCGATTGAGCACCGCTCGCCAAAACGCGCCGCACAACCCGCGCAATTTCATCGCGCGTAGGGCGCCGCACAACTTTCCCATCCGCACCAATTCGTTCGCGCAAACCGAAGCGGCGTTCGGACGGAACAAGCGGCGCAGCGCGATCCATAAAAAAATCATAAAGTTTCGGCCGCGCCTGACGCCCGATCTCCAAAACGTCCTCGAATCCAGCCGTCGTTACGAGCGCCACTCGCCCGCCGCGCCGTTCGAGCAGCGCATTGGTTCCTACCGTTGTGCCGCAAGTCAGTTCGAGCGCAGGATCCGCCGCCACCATCACCTTTTCCAACGCATTCATAATCGCGCGCGCGGGATCGTCCGGCGTTGAAGGCACTTTCAGGATTTCCAAACGGCCGTCACACACAAAGACGCAATCTGTGAACGTGCCGCCCGTATCCATCGCGATTCGCATGGCCGCAGAATTCTACAACAATCCAGGAAAAAACATCGGACGGGAGAGAGAAGTCGAAAGTAATGGTTCGCGATCGTTACGAAGTTTCGCCGAGCGGCATATTCGGCATTGCGTCGAGGTCCGAACCCGCCAGCTCGCCGATTAAGAATCGCGAAAAAGCGGCGGCCGCGATCATGGCGGCATTGTCGGTGGAAAGTTCACGGCTTGGAAAAAATACTGACATTCCCTCCCGACGCGCTTCGGAAATAAACGTCTGCCGCAGTTCACGATTTGCGGCGACCCCGCCGGAAACAAGAATCGTTTTTACTCCGCGCGGTCCCGCAGCCGCAAGCGAACGCGTTACCAGTTCATGGACGACTTTTCGCTGGAAATTCGCGATCAGGTCCAGCGTGTGACGGCTGCACAACGGCCGCAACTGTGCCGCGCTACGCTTATCCTGCGCCAAAGCTTCACGTCGCGCTTCGATTTCCGCATTCAGTTCCGGATGCTCACGCAGATGGTAGAGCACCGCGGTCTTCACTCCGCTGAAACTAAAATCAAACGCGTTCCCGCTCATTTTCGTTATCCCGAAACGCAAATTGTTGGCCCCGTCATCCGGCGCATTTTCGTCTGCTCCCGCGCGGTCAGCCAGTTGATCAATGATCGGGCCGCCGGGATACCCAAGAGCCAGCAGCCGCGCGACTTTGTCGTAAGCCTCGCCCGCGGCATCGTCTCGCGTCCCGCCCAATCGGCGATATAACGGCGTTTTGTTCGCTCCGCTGCCACCGGGCTTCGCCGTCACCTCGTAAAGAAGAGTGTGTCCGCCGGAAACAATCAAGCATATCGCGGGAAGTTGCGGTTGAAGCCCAGCGAGATGCGCTTCCAGCAAAACCGCATGGACATGTCCCTCGAGGTGATTCACCGCAACCAGCGGCTTCCCAAGTTCAATCGCCAGCGTCTTCGCGTAAGCAATGCCAACTAGCAATGCTCCAACAAGCCCCGGCCCCTGCGTCACACCAATCGCATCCAAATCGTTGAACGCGAGCCCCGCCTTCGAAAGTGCTTCGCGTACCACGGGCACGATCTGCCGCAAATGTTCCCGCGAAGCTAGCTCCGGCACCACTCCGCCATACTTGCGGTGAATATCGGTTTGCGACGAAACTACGCTCGAAAGGATTTCGCAGCCGTCGGCTACCACCGCAGCCGCAGTTTCGTCACACGACGATTCAATTCCCAGGATGCGCACGCTCACAAATATTTTCCTGACCGTGAATTCTTTCGGGCTGAAACCGCTATGTTAGCATATGGTGATGGAGAGATTTCTCGCACACCGCATCGCTGAAATTGCTAGTGACGATCGCGGTGGCGCTGCAGAACTGGCCTTAAACGCAGTCAACGCGCTACGAAAATGGCTTGGCGCTCAGAAAAACGTCTCGTCGCACGCGGTATTGGAAGCTGTAGCCGCGATCCAACAAGCGCACCCAGAAATGGCGCCGCTCGGCAGAATCGCCGTGCAAATCGCATCGACGTCGCGCGCATCAAATCCCGCCGCCACACTTTCGCGCGCTCTGGATCTACTCCACGCCCGCCTCGCAAATGCTCCCGCAGAAATCAGCGAGAAATTTGCTCGCCTCCTGCCGCGAAAGCGCCTTCACGTCGCCACCTACTCCTACAGTTCCACTGTAGTCTCGGCATTGATACGCGCGCGCCGCAATATTGAGATGGTTTACTGCTCTGAAGGACGTCCCGGCAACGAAGGACGCACAACCGCAACAAAACTCGCACGAGCCGGCGTGTGCGTAGTGATTCTTCCCGACGTAGTACTTCTCAGCCAGTTGCCGCCGGTATCCCACGTAGTTTTCGGCGCGGATTGCATCATGCCGCATGGCTTCTTCAACAAAACTGGCACTTCCCTGCTAATGCGCACCGGCCTCGCACACGGGGCAAAAGTCTGGGTGCTTTCGGACACGCTAAAGTTTTGGCCATACGCTCCGCCATTCAATCCAACGCTCGGCGACTGCAAACCGAATTCGCGTTTCTGGAATAATCCGCCCCGCGGAGTTCATCTGTCAGATCAAGTCCACGAGCTGGTCCCATTCATTCCCGGAATCCGAATCCTGACCGAGCGTGGGATCGTGACTCCAGCCGCCGTTCAACGTATACTGCGCCGCTTTCGAAAAAGCGTCTCCGCGCCGCAGTAAAAGTTGACACTCTCGTTTCACACACGTAAGGTAAATCGGGTTTTGTACGATTTAGTTTTGAAATCATAAAAGGACTATCTCGATGACGAGCTACCCCCGCGTTCGCAAAGCTGTGCTGCCAGCCGCAGGTCTTGGCACCCGCTTTCTTCCTGCCACGAAAGCTCAGCCAAAAGAAATGCTCCCTGTGGTTGACAAGCCGCTGATTCAATACGCCGTCGAAGAATGCGTCGCCTCAGGAATTGAACACGTCATTATCGTAACCGGACGCGGGAAAAATGCGATCGAGGATCATTTCGATTCGTCACCCTCGCTCATCCGTTTTCTAGAAGAAAAGGGCCAGCCAAAAATGGCGCAAATGGTCCGCGAAATTGGCGATATGGTTGAGGTAAGTTACACCCGGCAGAAAGAGCCGCTCGGGCTCGGACACGCCGTCCTTGTGACCGAACATCTGGTCGGCGGAGAACCTTTCGCCGTGCTGCTCGGCGACGTAATCGCGCTCGATCCGCGTCCCGCCACGCGCCAACTGATTGATGTTTACGAAGCAACCGGTAAAGGCACGATCGCTGTCGAAAATATTGCCCGGGATCAGACGCACCTTTATGGAGTGGTAGACGCAAAGCCGTTAAATTTATCTCCGTGGGGAGAAAAGGTTTTGAACGTCAGCGACCTGGTGGAAAAACCCAAGCCAGACGAAGCGCCGTCAACTCTGGCGGTCACAGGACGCTACGTTCTGCCGCCCGAAATATTTTCATGTTTGCACCGAACCAAGCCTGGCCGGGGGGGAGAGATCCAACTCACGGACGCGCTGCGCCTGCTGGCGCAAGAACATGGTTTATTGGCATTGATTTGCGAAGGTAAAACGTTCGACGCCGGCGACAAACTCGGATTTCTAAAGGCCAACGTGGAAATCGCTCTGGACAATCCGGACTTCGGTAAGGAATTTCGCACCTATCTAAAATCACTGAAACTTTGATGATTCGGCGGCACCCGGGTTTTACGCTAGCGATTTATTTTTCCTTCGCCTTTGCCGCCGGCTTTTCTGTCTTTGATTCTTTCTTCTCGGATTTTTCCGCCGTCCCGCTCTTTTCACTCTTTTCCGAACTTGCTGTCTTCTCCGCTTTCGGATCGGGTGAACTCTTCCCGCCGTAATCTGTCACGTACCAGCCCGCGCCCTTAAACTGAATTGCAGGCGCAGCAAGTTGACGCTGTGCTTTATCGCCGCACTTCGGACACTTGCGCGTCTTGCGCGCGGTGAATTTATCAATTCTCTCGAAGCGATGCTTGCAGCGGACACACAAATATTCGTATAACGGCACTTGAAACCCCTCTTACTTAGCAGTGTTACACAATTCTAGCACGGTGGCGGCTCGCGCGTGCCGTTTGGCGCGGAATAGTTTGCAATTCGTCGCGCCGCACCAAGCGGCGGAACCCCCTCGAGCCTGCAATCATCATGTTAAACTCGCAGCTACCGCCATGCCGATTTCCGTCAATCCGAGTTTCACCAATCCAATTAGAAACCGCGGCCAGTTGTATCTTGTCTCCACGCCAATCGGAAACCTCGAAGACATAACGCTGCGCGCAATTCGCGTCCTGAAGGAAGTCGACGCAATCGCCTGTGAAGATACTCGCCACACGCAAAAATTGCTAAATCACTACGGAATTCAAAAGCGGCTCGTCAGTTATCACGAACACAATGAAAACACGCGTGCGCCGGAACTTGTTTCCGAGATGGAACAAGGCGCAAGCATTGCGTTGGTCACCGACGCCGGCACGCCAATCGTTTCCGATCCCGGCCATCGTCTCGTCGCGCTCTGTGTCGAACGCCAAATTCCCATCGTGCCAATTCCCGGTCCGTCCGCTGCGCTTGCAGCGCTCGCAGGATCAGGAATTCCCGCGGAGCGCGTTCTCTTCATTGGATTTCTTCCGGCGCGCCAGGGCGAGCGCCGCCGCGCGCTAACGGAACTCGCGGACAATTCTTCCACACTGGTTTTCTTCGAAGCACCACATCGCATCGCCAAAATGCTCGGCGACGCCGCGGAGATTCTCGGCAACCGCGAGTCAGTTCTCGCGCGCGAACTCACCAAACTTCACGAACAATTCCTCCGGGGTGCACTCAGTGATCTCGCAAAACAATTAGAAGCCACTTCGTTGAAGGGAGAAATCACGTTGGTGGTCGGTCCACTGGTTAAGCAGGACTCCGCGCCAGTTCCGAAAGGAATCACGCTTCGCAGGCGTGTCGAGCAATTAATTCACAATGACGGCCTCGCTCGCAAGGCGGCGCTCAAACAGGCCGCCCGAGAATTCGGGCTCACCCGGCGCGAGGCTTACAAACAACTTCTTCTCGACGGTGATTCTAGCAATGAAGAATGACCAATAGAAACGCGGCTAATTCGCGGTTTCAGCCTGAAAGATCCTGCGGAAGCGCGAGCCGATAAACTCAACCCCGATCAGAAGACCTGCCTTCGACTGAGCGTTCGCAACATGCACCACGCGGCCAACAGTGGAAAATTCATCCTCCGCCGCGCCGGTGGGCGCTGGGAGCGGAATGCGGATTTCGAGGCTAGTGCCCGGTCCAATCCTCCGCCTTGTAATAAAAGCGACGCCACCCCGGCACAAATTTTCGCTGCTCGTTCGTTCCTCAAAATCCGCGCCTTCATCGTCTTTCCCGCGCACTTGTACCGGCAGCCGAATATCAATGCGGCGTTCTCTTCGTCTTTCGGGAGTGGGAGCGAAGCCAGCGGAACTCACCGTGCCACCTCTGCCGTTGCGATCGGCGCGAAGAATTCTTCAACGCGGTTGATCACTTCATCCGAAGTATGCGCCAAATGAATTTGGCGCCGCAGTTCGCTTCCGTTCCGGACGCTATGCGTGAACGAACTTCCAAACTGTTTCATGCGCCCAATCGCATCCGGAAGTTTCGCCGACATCAAACTGCGAAAATAACCGCTCATCAGCAGGTAACGGTCAACTTCCGTTGGCTGGAAGTACGTTCCCGTTTCCGCGTACTCGCGAATCTGCCGGAAAATCCAGGGATTGATGGACGCCGCGCGTCCAACCATCACCGCGCTGCAACCAGTCTCAGCAAACATTCGCGCGGCATCCTCGGGCGTTTGAATATCTCCATTTCCAATCACGGGAATTTTCACAGCCTCGCGCACGGCGCGAATGATATTCCAATCGGCATTCCCGGAATATCCCTGCAGTCGAGTCCGCGGATGCACGGCAATTGCCTCAATTCCCACCTGCTCGGCCATCCGCGCCACTTCCACCGCAACGATGCTCTTATCGTCCCAGCCGGCGCGAATTTTTATCGTCAGCGGAATCCTTACGGCCGCACGCACGGTTTTCAATAGCGCTTCCAAATTGTTCAAATCCCGCAAAAGTCCCGAGCCGCCGCATTTCACAACTTTCTTCGCCGGACAACCGAGATTTATGTCCACAAAGTCGAAGCCCAATTCCTCAACGACCTTCGCGGCATCCGCCATGATCGAAGGATTCGCTCCGAATAGTTGCGCGGCGATGGGCCGCTCGTCGTCTTGAAAATAAAGGTAGTAACGCAGAATGCGTGAAGCCTCACGCGCGATTCCTTCCGAGCTGGTGAACTCCGTCATCAGCAGTCCGCAGCCGCCTTGCGCGCGGATCACGCGGCGAAATACCGTGTCCGTTACGCCGGCCATCGGCGCAAGCACGGTAGCAGGACGAATCACCCTATCCCGCACTGAATAACTAGTTGGAATTCCGGGAATCAATTCTCGCTTCGCCATTCATAAACAGATTTTTGACGCAAACCACTACAACAAGATTCGTACGCACATATTTATGGGGGCCGATTTACAGCAGGGTCAGATCTAATTCATTATCTGCATTGGACTGCGACGCCGGCGAAACGGTTTCAACGGCCGCAACGGGCGATGCCTTATCCGATTTGACCGCTGCCACCCAAGCAACGCGCTCAATTCGAGCAGGACGCGGCGGCACCGGCACATGCACTCCCGACAAATGCGCCGCCAAAGCTTCGCGCGATCCTCCAAAAAAACCAGCCACCAAATGTTGCACCGCGCTTTGCTGCGCCTCAGAAACCTGCAAGCTCGCGCGATACAAATAAGCTCTTCCAACTTTTCGCCGCGCCACAATTCCCTTTTGCGCCAGCCGGTCCAAAATCGTCATGATCGTCGTGTAAGCCCGCGGCCGCCGCGCCATCAGCGATTCCTGCACCTGTTTTACGGTTGCTTCGCCCAGCGGCCACAGCGCGTTCATGCAATCCAGCTCGAACGGCGCCAGATCCAATATCGATCGTCGTCTTTCAATATTCGGCGAAGCTTGTGCAGCGGTTGCCATTAAGGAGCCTTTTTCGCCACGGAATGTTCGGCCGGCGAATCATCGAGTTTCAATTGTTCCGGCAGACCAGAACTTGCAGTTTCGTTCGCCAGTAGATATTTCTCAAGTCGCAGAAGCCGGCGCTCTAAAGCTCCGCCTCGTTCCGTCCATTCCGGATCGCCTCGATCCGACGCATACATCGCCCGCATCGCGCCCATCTTGGAATCAAGATCGTCCAGATAATGCAGCATCACCGCCTCGCGGAACATCGGCAGCTTCGGCGAACCGAAATCGTACTGCCCGTGATGGCTCAGAATCATGTGTTTCACCAGGATGCTCAACTCCTCTGGAAACCCCGGTAGTGCGCAAACTTTTCGCCCGATCAGTTCTACGGCGATCACAATGTGCCCAATCAGCTGGCCTTCGGTCGTGTATCCCAGCGAGCGCTCGTAAGAAAGCTCATACACTTTGCCGATGTCGTGCAATATCGCGCCCGTCATCAGCAGGTCTCGATTCGTCTCTGGATACCGCGCCGCAACCACTTCACACAGTTCGCACAGACTGATCACGTGCTCCAGCAATCCTCCCAGAAAGGCGTGATGCATCGTCTTCGCAGCCGGTGCGCGGCGCATCCGCGGAGCAATATCAACGTCATCCAACACCGCTTCCAGCAATTGACGCAGCCATGGATTCTGTATGCTTTCTGCAAGCTCTCGCAAACGCGCCCAAAGTAGATCCACATTCGCTTCGGTGTGGGCGTAGAAATCTTGCGCGTCCACTTCCGACGCGTCAGCCTTCCTCAAACGGTCCAGCATCAACTGTTTTTTGTTACGGTAAATTTCCACGCGGCCTTGAATCTTCACAAAATCATCTCGCGCGATCGTCGCCGCGGAATCCTCGAAGTGATCCCACATGCGCGCCTCAATCGCGCCGGTACGGTCGCCCAATTCCAGACGCAAATATAATTTTCCGTTCTGAGTGGAACGCACTTCTTTTTCCGTCACGAGGAAAAATGTAGTTACGGTCTGGTCGGCGGCTAAATCCGCGACGTAGGCGGGTTTCATAGTTTTGGACTCTGCACGTACTAGAAAATAAAAAACTTCTTGTGTTTCTTCGGCCCTCGTTGCAACTTGCCAATCGGTTCATCCAGCGGATTCTTCGCTTCTGAAATGGCGGCGTCACTGTTTCCCGTAGCGCCGGTATCCACATACGGCGGACGTACTTCCACGAAGCTGTCTTTCCGGAGCTGGCCGAGATAAACGCGCAACTTTGCGGGCATTTGCGACGACGCAATGTGGTTGGAAACTTCCGTCTCTATCTTGTCCAACGGCTGCACGCCGGCTTCGTAGCGCTGTTCCACTTGAAGAATCATGAAGCCGTTCGTCTGATGAATTACAGGCGTCATTTCGTTCTTGTTAAGCTTGAACACTTCGACTTCGATTTTCGAATCGAGTTTCCCGCGCTCGAATGAGCCCAACTCCCCGCCCTGATTCTTGGTGCTGCCGTCAGAGAAGTGCTTAGCCAGATCGCCAAAATCTTCGCCATTCTTCAGAACGCGCTCGCGCAGTTGATCCGCCTTCTTTTCCAAAGCGGGCCAGTCGGATTCCGGCTTTCCGGCTGTGCTCACCAGGATTTCCCGGATCCGAACCGTTTCCAGCAAAGTAAACTCTTCTTTGTGCTCGTCGTAGTACTTTTGCACTTGGCCGCGATCGATACTGTTTGACACTTTCGATCCTACTTCCCGGTAAATTACGTCCTGTGCCAAAAACTGGTTACGCACACTGAGTTTGTATTCTTCCCAGTCCATCCCTTCGCCTTCTACCGCCTTCTGCAATGCTTCCATGGAATCCATTTTGTTTTCGATGCGCGTCTCGTCCAACTGTCTGACAAGTTCCGTTTCCACATTGATGTCCAAATCTTTCGCGCGCTGTACTAACAGTTTTGTGTCAATCAAACCGCGCAGCGCGTCTGCCTTCACTTCCTCAATCATTTTTTGAAGCTCTTCAGGGGTGCACTTCTTGTCGGTGCACTCATCCTTCGTATCTTGAACGTCATGGGCCTGCGAACGCAGAAGATCCGAGCTCGTGATGATGTCGCCGTTTACGCGCGCGGCAATTTCTTCGATGATATTAGGGGGCCGCGTCGCCGTCGGAGTGGACGTGGTGCTGGCCGCGGCAGCAGCGGGCTTTGTAGCCGTGGTGCCGGCCGGTGTCTGCGTGGGCATAGTCGACTTCTTTGCCGGAGGTGGCGTTTGACCCTGGGCGCAAGCCACACCACTAGCCAATATCAAGCTCATCGCGAGCCATCGAAATTTCATGATTATCCCCCTCAGTATCTTATCTCTACGTATGTAGTTGTAGCAACAGATTCCGTACTTCCTGTGTCAACGGAAAGCGAACCTTCTGAATATCCATTGCCAGAGTTCCCGTGGGGTCCAGCCGTAACCCGCGCCGGTCATGAATCAGCCCAACCAACCGCTCCGGCTTCACCGGTGTTTCATGATGGAACTTTATCGCCACCTGCGCGCCTCTCCGGTCAATCGAAGCCACTAGCAGCTTTTCCGCCAACGCCTTCAGTAGCGCGTAATCCAGCAAATTGTGTATCGCCTGCGGAGGTGGCCCAAACCGGTCCTCCAGCTCCTTCAGAATTTCCTCATGCTGGCTTTCGTCGGCCATTTCGGCGATGCGCTTATATGTCCGCAGCCGCAGGTTCTCGCTGGGTATGTACTCAGGTGGAATGCGCACATCGACTCCAAGGTTGATTGTGACTCTCAGCTCGGGAACGGCAGTTTCGCCCTTCAGCTCCGCCACAGAGCGTTCTAGCATCTTCGTATAAAGGTCAAAGCCGACCGCATTGATGTGCCCGTGCTGTTGCCGTCCCAGCAGATTCCCCGCCCCTCGTAGTTCCAGATCCAGCGCCGCAATCCTGAACCCCGCGCCCAACTCGCTGAACTCCTTCAGCGCCGATAGCCTTCGACGTGCCAGCGGAGTCAATGTGGTATCCGGTGGCACCAGCAGATATGCATACGCACGCTGATTCGAGCGTCCCACCCGTCCACGCAATTGATACAACTCCGAAAGTCCCAACTTATCCGCGCGACTGATGATGATCGTATTCGCACGCGGAATATCCATTCCGTTTTCCACGATGGTCGTTGAGACCAACACGTTCGCTTCGTCGTGCATAAACTTCAGCATCACCGCTTCCAGTTCGCGCTCGCCCATTTGTCCATGACCCACAACCACGCGCGCTTTCGGTACAAGTTTCTGAATTAAGTCGGCCAGCGAATAAATCGATTCGACGCGATTGTGAATGAAATATACCTGCCCGCTGCGTCCCAGCTCTTCTTCAATCGCCCGCCGCACCATTCCCTCTTCAAAAGGAGCGACCACCGTCTGAATCGCCAGCCGGTCCTTCGGAGGCGTTTCAATCACGCTCAAATCGCGCACGCCCATCAGTGACATGTGCAGCGTCCGCGGAATCGGAGTAGCCGAAAGGCTCAACACGTGGACATCCTTGCGCAATTCTTTCAGCCGTTCCTTGTGCGCGACCCCGAATCGCTGCTCCTCGTCCACAATCAGCAGTCCCAAATCATGAAATTTTATGTCTTTTGAAAGCAGCCGGTGGGTTCCCACAATCAAATCCGCTTTACCCGATTCAATTGCGGCAATAGAAATTTTTTGCTCCGCCGCGGTACGAAACCGGCTCAGCATTTGAATGTCCGTCGGGAACGCAGCGAATCTTCGCTTCAGCGTTTCGTAATGCTGAAACACAAGAACTGTCGTCGGCGCGAGTATGGCCACTTGCTTGCCGTCCATCATTGCCTTAAACGCAGCGCGCATAGCCACTTCCGTCTTGCCATATCCCACGTCGCCGCACAGCAGCCGGTCCATCGGAATCGGCCGCTCCATATCACGTTTCAAATCAGCAATCGCCGCCACTTGATCTTTCGTCTCATCAAACTCGAAGGCATCCTCGAATTCTTTCTGCCACGGGGTGTCCGGCGGAAACGCGTGCGCGCCGGTGACTTTTCGCTCCGCATACAAACGGATCAGTTGATCCGCCATGTCCTGCAGCGATTTCTTAACTTTCGTTCGGCGCGCCGCCCAAGCCGTGCCTCCAAGTTTATCCAGTTGCGGCTCAACGCCTTCCACCGCGCGATACGCCTGCACCAGATCCATTCGCGCCAGCGGCACGTACAACCGCGCGTCGTCCGCGTAACGCAGCAACATGAATTCGCCGACCGCGCTATCCGTTTTCAGTTGACGCAGCCCCTCGAACTCGCCAATTCCGTGGTCGACATGCACAACGTGATCGCCGGGCTTCAGCTCCGCGAAATCGCTGAAGAATTTCCCAGTTTTCGCATGCGAACGCGCGTGCGCCGTCGCGTGCGTGTCGAATAAATCTCCCGTCCCGTAAATTGTGAGCAGGCATCCGGGAAACGAAACTCCTTCGTTCAGCGGAGTTCGCGCAAGAACCAGCGCCGGCACCGATCCTGCTGTGGAATCCTCCGCCAGACGCGCGCCAACAGCCGTCTCATCCACTTCAGCCAACTGATAGGCCATCTCGTACTCGTGACACAAGTCCGCGAGACGCTCCAATTCGCCCAGTGTGGCCGCGGAAACAATTACGCGCTCGCCCGCGGTGATTCTCGTCCGCGATTCCGACATAAACGCCGCCACATTCCCGTGATACCGCGCAGTCGTTTGTGTAAGCAGCGTGTGGGATTTACGTCCCGGCCCCTCCATCGGCAACTGTTCCAGCATCAGCCGTTGCTGTTTCGCAATCTCCTGCTGGAATGGAACGCCCTTCAGCGCGAATCGCGCCGCCGCATCTTCTTCTCCATTTGCCGCACTGCTTTCCGCGATGCGTTCCGCGAATTTGCGCGACGCTTCCTCAATCGCCGCAGGCTCATCCAGAATTACCAGCGGTCGTGCCACAAGGTCGAAGATTGTTTGCGTGCCCCACTGATTCGGAAGCTTTTCCGGCGCATCGCTATCGGAACCGATCACATCAATACTCGTCGGACGAATTGATTCCACCAATGGCGGCAATGTTATTCGTGTTACGGGATTCACCGAGCGTTGCGTATCGGGATCGAATTCCCGCAGCGATTCCACCGTGTCGCCAAGCAACTCAATTCGCACCGGACGCAGGGCCTCCGCCGGAAACACGTCAACAATTCCGCCACGAAACGCGAACTGTCCCGGCGCTTCCACCATTTCAGCGCGAATGTATCCAGTTGATTCGAGATGCCGTACCAGGTCTTCGAGAGGAACTTCGGTGTGGCGCTCGATCGTTCGCGCAAGATTCGCGTACGATTCCGCCGCGTGATAATGCAACATGGCCGCACTCACAGGAACAACTATCACCTGCGCTTGCCCGGCCACGAATCGCCACAGCGCCATCGCGCGCGTTTCCAGAATTTCAGGATGCGCAGGAAGTTCGCCCCACGGCAGCGCGTCAAGCCCCGGCAAAAAAACAACCTGTCCGGCATCCGCGCTCGCCGCGCGATAAAAATAGCGCAGAGGTTCCAACATCGCTTCGGCGCGTGCCCCCGATTCCACCACCACAATTGTCGGCCGCCGAATCGCTGCCGCACACTGCGCCGCGACAATCGTCCGCGCGGAATCAATCAGTCCATCCAGACGCGATTCCTGCCCGCCACGGCGCAAATCGTCCAGCGCGGCATCCACCACACGGTGCCGAACAACTCGTGAAAGCAGTTCGTCTACAGAGGCCAGTATCATTTGTAATTGTTCTGATGCGACAAGTTTGTCGTCCGTAACCTGTTTGGCGTTTGCAAGGTGTTCGGCGTTTCTGCCGTCGGCTCATTCATCTTATCACGCGAACTCAACATGAATTTTTCCACCGCGCGCTGACGCGACACTTTCTTCCGTCCGGTCTATAGGCTCAACCGAAATTTCGTGCTACGGTCGAACTGCAGAAGAACTGTCAACCCGCGCGATCCAACGCGGTTTTTTTGTTTCTCGGCCCACGCCTTTGGCGAAATCGCTGCAGCCCAGGTCTTCCGCGATCTTTACGTCCCGGTGCCCTTTAGCGGAAAGACCTAAGTCCTCTCTTCGCATCCTAACAAATTCCGCAGCGCCGGCTTCCAGCCGGCAGAATTGGTCGTGGTGTGTTCAAACTCTCGACTCTCAACTCTCGACCGCCCCTAACTCCTTTATTTGCAATACAATACGTGGGGTGGTACCCGCTAAGTCCTGTACTTGCAATAGATACGACAAAATAGACGGGGGTAGGGGTCAAAGGTTAAAAATAACAGGCCGGATTTACACGGCAACCGCCACGCTAGCCCCCGAACCGTGCCGCCAACTAGTAAACGCCGATTCATCAACGCGGATTTCATTGGTGCTATACTTTCTAACTGGCTACAGACTTCAGCGTATCCAGATCGCGAGCGCCTCAGCAGACCCCGACGATGTCCCCAGTGCGAAACATTGCGATCCTCGGCGGAGGGCCCGCCGGTGCAACCTGCGGCGAACGCCTCTCACGCGCCGGATTTCAGGTCACCATTTATGACGAGCATCTCGCATGGGAAAAACCCTGCGGCGGCGGCCTCACACAAAAAGCTCTGGCCGCGTTTCCGTTTCTCGTGTCCTCGCCAGTTCCGAAAAAACCAATCAACAATGTCGAGCTGATTTCTTCCGACGGCAAGCGCGCCCGATTGCGCCTCGATTGGCCGATTATTATTTATGCGCGCAAAGTTCTGAATGGTTTGCTCCTCGATCGCGCCACTGAAGCTGGTTGCGACGTAGTTCGCGCGAGAGTCACGCGAGTTGAAACCGACGGTCCCCGTGCGCGCCTGGAAGCTGCCGGTGGATGGCACGAAGCCGACTTCGTAGTAATCGCCGCCGGCGCTCGTAATTCTCTGCTTCCCGCAACCGAGCCTCTTCCTCCTGAGGATCTCGAACTCACGCTCGGCTATTACATTCCGGTGGAATCCGATTTAATGAAAGTAAAATTTGTGAAAGGACTGGAAGGATATCTCTGGTCATTCCCGCGCCCCGGACATCTCTCGGTCGGAATCTGCGCGAACATGGCAAAACACGTTTCGCGCGAGTTGCGCAAGCTCCTGGATTCATTTGTCACCGAAGAAAAGCTCGATCTCGAAGGCGCGGAACTCTACAGCCACGTTCTTCCATCGCCTCGCCGCCAAACGTTGCGCCAGCGATCCGTGGTCGGTGAAAATTGGGCGCTCGTTGGCGATGCCGCCGCATGGGTTGACCCCGTAACCGGCGAAGGAATTTATTACGCCATGCGCTCCGGTGAAATTCTGGCTGAAGCTCTGATTGCCGGCGCGCCCGCGGAATATCCTGCGCGCATCCAAACCGCATTTCGCGAAGAATTGGAACGCGCTGCGAAACTATCGCCGCTCTTCTACCACGGCAAATTTCTGGGCGGCGCGGTAACAACGCGGATGATTGCATTCGCTCGGCACAGTCCAACGTTCCGTCAAATGTTGGCCGACGTTTTCGCCGGCTCGCAAAGTTATCGCACGCTGAAGGCGCGGTTATGGGGCCAGCTCGGAGTCACGTTGGCGGAAACCGCGGGAAGCCTGCTGCGAAAACACAATCCCGCGCAATCGGAACTGAAAGCCGAAGCGTAACAATTCGCGTTTCAATTCAGAAAAAATCAGAAAACACGCGGCCTAATATCCGGGGCGTCGTGGCGCTGCTGCTTTACGCACAGCTTGCGGCGGTGGAACAATCGTGGCCATCTTCCGGATCATCGCAAGCACCAATCGCTTGTCGCCGTCCGAAAGTGTTGAGCTGTGCTTCTTAATTTCAGAAAGAAAGCGGATTTCATCTTCGGAAAGCTCGCCCAGCATCTTTTGCGTTTCGCGGTCGTGCTGCGTTTCAGCGCCGGGGAAAAAATCCGCGAGTGCGATATCCATTGCTTCGGCAATTTTGGCGAGCGTTTCGAGCGAAGGAACGGTGTGCCCGTTTTCCACGCGCGATAGGTAACAACGCAGCAGCCCGGTGCGCCGCTCGATGTCTCCTTGAGAAAGTCCGCGCTGGCCGCGGTAGGCGCGAATCACTTGGCCGATGTTTACCTTGGGCTTTTCTTTTGGCACGATCTAAACTCTCCGAACAGCGGCTATCTTAAGGAGTCCGGCGCGACTCTGCAAGAGGATTGTTCATAAAATTACTAGTTCCTCCCAAGCACAATTTAAGCGCCTACCGAACGCTGGCGTAAATCGCCTTCGTAATCGCCGCCATCAACGCGGAACTTTTGTCTCGATCGTTAATGCCCTTCACCAGAATCACCAGCACGAAGGGACGCGGAGCCATCACGATTGCCGCATCATGGTGAATGCCGGTAATTTCGCCGGTCTTATGCGCAACCGGGGTTCCCGGCGGCAGCCCCGCTGGAATCGCCTCATTGAATGTTTGGCGTTTCAGAATTCCCAGCATCTCGCGGCAGGATTCCACATCGGCTGCTCGGTTATTCGCAATCGATTCCAGCAGAATCTGCAGCGCCCGCGCCGTCGTCGTATTATTCTTTCCGGCCTGGAACGCCTTTCCGTCTTCCACGCCGCGCAGCAACACCATTCCGTCCGCGCCTAACCCTGCAATCGTTCTCTGAATATTCGCGACGCCCAGCCGCTCAATCAGAAGATTCGTAGCGAGGTTGCTGCTTCGCGTAATCATCACTTCGCAGAGTTCGCGAAGCGTGACCATGCTTCCGACTTGCATATAGATGTCAGCGTATGAGTCATCCGCGGCATTCAGTTGATACACGCTGCCGTCCACAATACTGTGAAATTCATTTGTTACCGGCAGCGAGTCGCTCAAGTGCAGCTTGCCTTCGTGCGCTTCCACGAAGAGTTCGATCATCACCGGAATCTTCATGGTGCTCGCCGCGTGGAATGGCGTGTCCGGTTCGAGCAACATTTCCTGTTTCGTGTCGAGCGTGAGGAATGCCACCGCAACGTCGGCGTGGCTATCCTGAACAAGCTTTTCGACTTCGGCCCGCGCGGGTGACTCAACAATCGGTCCTGACTGCGCGTTATGCGCGAAGACGGAATCGTTGCAATCAAACCCGAGCATCAACATCGCACTAAAAACGGAGAGCACCGAAAGTGTTCGCCGTATTTGAATTGATTTCGACAAGGAACGATTTCCCATCAGCACGAAATCATACGTTAAATCGCACGTTACTGCGCTTCTTGCTGTGCCTGCGCCGTTTCATGATGCTCGATTAGCGAGTACATCACTGGCATCACAAACAGCGTGATAAAAGTGGAAAGCAGCAAGCCGCCAATCACCGCCAGCGCCAGCGGTTTCTGTAGCTCCGAGCCGGAACCGAGTCCGAGCGATAAAGGCAGCAGCCCAAATAGCGTGGCCAGCGTGGTCATCAAAATGGGACGGACGCGAATCCGGCCGGCCGTCGCCAGCGCTTCGTCCAACGGCATTCCTCCTTCGCGCAGCTTCCCAACGTATTCAAATAAAATAATTCCGTTCTTCACCACCAGCCCAATCATCAGAATAATTCCCATGAATGAAGAAACATTCAACGGCGTTCCGGTAATGAACAACATTCCGAAAACTCCGGCCAGCGAAAGCGGCGCGGCCGAAATCATAATCAATGCCGGTCTGAACGCCCGAAACTGAATCACCAGCACGGTGAATACCGCAGCCAGCGCCAGCCCAAGCACCGTCAATAACTCGCGGAATGACTGTTGCTGCGATTCATACTGTCCGCCAATTTCATACGTCATTCCTGTCGGCAGATGAACCGTCTTCATCATGTTCTGTACGGCGGTCATCGTGCCGCCCAGGTCGTGTCCCTCTGCAAGCTGCGCGGTCAGCGACGCCATCAATCGCTGATTCTCGCGAAGAAGCTGGTTCTCTCCTTGCACCTGCTCCACAGTTGCAAGCGAACTCAGCGGCATCACCTGTTTCGTCGCCGTCACAATCGGGAATTGTTCGATCTTGTTGTAGTCGTAGCGAAAGGAATCGGGAAAGCGCACGCGGATTTCCACCGTGCGGTCGCCTTGCCTCAGTGACGTTTGCGCTTCTCCCAGCAGGCCGGCCTGCACCTGGTCGGTTACCTGATCGACGGTTAAGCCGGCGCGCCCCGTCTCCGCCGGGTCAACGTGAAAAACAATTTCCGGGTTGCCCTTCTCAATGCCCTTAAAGCCGGTGATGCCGTCTATTTTCTGAAGTTTATCTCCCACTTCATCGGCGGCCTGTTCGATCAGCGCCATATTATCGCCGAACAATTTTATTTCGACCGGCTCAGGCACGCCCTGCAAGTCGTTTAGCATGTCCTGCAAAATCTGAGTGAATTCGATTTCAACTCCGGGAGCGTCGTGCTCGATCAGCGGCCGAAGGTACGCCATAATATCTTCCGTCGAACGGTCGCGCTGCGACTTTGGTTTCAGCTTCACGAGAATGTCGCCCTTATTCTGCTGCGTTGCGTACAAGCCCATCTCCGCGCCGGTGCGGCGCGAAAACGCTTCCAGCTCCGGAAGTTTGGAAATGCGCTCTTCAAATTTGCGAACGATTGTGTCCGTCGTAGTCAGCGAAGTTCCCGGCGGTGTGATGTAGTCGAGCACAAATCCGCCTTCGTCCATATCTGGCAAAAAGTCTGATTGAAGTTTCATATAGAAGAAAATACCCGCGCCAACTGTAATTAGCGCGGCGAGCACCACCCATATCCGCTTTCGCAGCGCCCAATGTACGGAACGCTCGTACGCGCTGTTCACAGGTTCGATAAACTTTCCGGACGAGTGCCGAAACGCTTCGAGAGAAAGGAACCGTTGCGAGAGCAGCGGAATTATTGTCAGCGCGAAAATCAGCGACAGCAAAACGGAAACGCCGAGCGTCATGCAAAGAGAACGGAAGAAATCACCGACGAATCCCGTCAATAATCCGAGCGGAAGGAAAACCACAAGCGTCGTGGCCGTGGAACCTACAACCGGGCCAATCAGCTCAGCCGTTCCGCGCTCCGCTGCAATGGCCGGCTCTTCGCCCAATCCCAGATGCCGGTAAATATTTTCAATCACCACCACGGCATCATCAATGACCAGCCCGATGGCGATCGCCAGGCCGCCCATGGACATTAGGTTGATGGTCCCGCCCATAATCTTCACAATGAAAAATGTTCCGACTACGGAAAGCGGCAGCGATATTGCCGCAATCAGCGTGGTGCGTACGTTGCGCAAGAATAAAAACAGGATAATTACGGCGAGCAACGCGCCAATCAGAATTGCATCGCGCACACTGCTGATTGAATCACGCACAAATTCGGCCAGGTCATATACGACGGATACATGTAGCGTCTTCGGAATCGTGTCGCCCAAATTTGCGATCACCTGATTTACCTGATCTCCGAGTTGCAAAATATTTCCGCCGAGTTGGCGCGATATATTAATTAGCGCCGCGGGCTTTCCATTTCCGGTCACAAGAATCGCGCGGTCTTCCACGCCGTCAACTACTTCCGCGATATCGCTCACGCGCACCGGCGTCGGGCCCTGCGTATCAACGACGGTGTTGCGAATTTGGTCGAGCGTTGTGAACTGGCTGGTCGTCAGCACCAGATACTGCAAATAATCCTTGGGCAGTTTGCCAACGGACGTGACTTCATTCGTGGCCTTCAGACGGTCGGCAACATCCGGAAGTGACAACCGGTGCGCCACCAATTTTTGTGGATCAACAATCACTTGAATCTGGCGCGTGTCGCTGGCCTGCACTTCGATGATTCCGACGCCCGGAACGCGGCTGATCAGCGGCTTCATCACATAAAGAGCCTGATCGCGCAGATCCTGGCCCGGCACGTCGCCATTTAAAATAAGGCTGAGAACAGGAAAAACCGTGGGGCTTACGCGCTCAACTTGAACGATCGCATCGGCGGGAAGTTCCGTGCGCGCTTCGTTCACGCTGCCCTGCAACAATTGCAACGAGTACTGCATGTCCGCGTCGGAATTGAACAGAACCGATATTTGCGAAGCGCCGCGCGAAGTCTTCGAGCGCACACGATACACGCCCTGCACCGTCATCGACGCTTCTTCCAGCGGACGCGTGACCGATAGCAGCATCGTATCCGGCGGCAAATCTCCGGCGTGCACCAGAATCATGATTCGGGGAAAATTCACTTCCGGATAAATATTGCTGGGAAGTTGAAACACCGCCCAAATTCCAGCGCCAAACAGCATCGCGGTCATCAGATACACCGCGAAGCGATTTTCCCGGCTGGACCGGACGATATTCATTTTTCGTCCTTTTTATCTGGCGTCGCGGGCTGAGCCGCCGGAGGTGCGGCGACACTAACCTTTGCCTTGTCACTCAATCCGTATCCGCCGGTCAGGATGATCGTGTCGCCGTCGTTGACTCCGCTAAGCACTTCGACGCGATCCGGTGTCTCGAGGCCAAGCGTAACGGGCGCGACGTTCGCCGTATCTCCCTGCACAACAAACACGCGCGCGGTACCATCCTCGCCGCGATAGATTGCGCCCGGCGGCACCGTCAACGCTCTCGCGTGCGTCTCCACAGGCAGCTGAGCCCCTAAAAACATTCCCAATCGCAATTCTCCGACGCCGTTTGGAATTCGGATGCGCACAACGCCGGCATTCGACACGGGATCGACCGCGGACGACACGCTGATAATTTTTCCGTTAAATGTTTTTCCGGGAAGCGACGCGGATGTAAGACGAACGGCTTGGCCTTCCTTCATGCTTGGAAGGTCAGACGCGGAAACATTTGCGTCAAGTTCCACTTCGCCCAGCGCGGCTACTTCCACAATCGGCGCAGCGGCCGTGCCGTCCACTTGTTCTCCGCCGCTGACAAATCGTTTCACGACTGTTCCCGCAATCGGCGAATGAATTTCGGTTCTTGAAAGTTGCAGCCGCGCCGTGGAAAGCGTCGCTTGCGCCTGTTTCAGCGCCGCCGCGGTAACACTGGATTCCGTTCGCGCATCTTCCAAATCTTTTCGCGCGGCGATTCCGCGTTGTACAAGATCTTCATTTCGCGCCAGATTCAGTTTCGCGTTTTCGACATTCGCCTGCGCTTGCGCCTCAGTCGCCTCGGCTTGCGCGACTTGATCCCGGAACGAATGGTCGTCAATCTTGGCAATCAACTGGCCCGCCGAAACTTTGTCCCCTTCGGCCACGGTCAGTTCCGCCACTCGGCCCGGCACCAGCGAGCTCACTTTCACATCGCGATTTGGCACTGCTGCTACGCTGCCGGAAAGTTGCAGCATCCGGCTGACGTCCGCGCGCGCAACTTTCGTCACGGTAACCTGCGTGGGCGTGTCGCCTGCCTTCGTCTCGGCGTCGCCGCTGCTGCTCTTGGAGCAGCCGCACAGACTTGCAGCAATGACTCCCGCCGCTAAATAGATAAAGCGTGCGCGTCGAACTTTTTGTAATGCCAACTCGCTAGGTGTTTTCATGTTCAATCCAGTGGCACTCCCACCGTCTCTTCCAATTCAGAAAATGCCCTTTGCAGCTCCAATAGACTTTGCAAATAATCGCGCTCGTTCTGCCGAACGGTCCGCTGCGCTTCGATCACGCTCAGAATGTTCGTCTTTCCCGCGCGGTAACTTTCTTCGGTTAAACTTTCCAGTTTCCGGCTCGCGGGAATCACAATGCGTTGATACAAATCAACTTCTGTCAGCCGTGCGTTTAGTTCGGCGAAAGCAGCTTCCACGTCTCCGGCAACTTGCCGGTGTTTTGCGGCAATCTCCGCTTCGATCAGCCGCTGCGACGCCGAGGACTGTGCCAGTTCGCCCTGGTATCGTGAAAAGATCGGCACTCCCACAGTCAATTGGCCGCGCCCTCCGGTTTTAAAATCCGGAGGAGAATTAAAATCAAGTCCCGCTTCCGCGGTTACTTCCGGAAACCGTTCGGCGCGATACATTTTTTCTTTGCTTTGCTCCACTTTCAATTCCTGCGCCAGACGTAATAAATCGTAATTCGAGTCAGCGGCGCGCGCAGTAACGTCCGGCAGCATTACCGCTTGAGGCAAAGTCTCAAGCGGCGTCACCAAGTCCCATTCGGTGTTCGCCGGTTCGTTCAACAATGCATTCAGCCTAGTGAAAGCTACTTTCATTTCCTGCCGCGCCACATCTCGATCCGCGCTCGCGCGTGACAGTTCCAAATCCGCCTGCATTACTTCAAGTTGCGGAACATCGCCGGCATTAAAACGATCGTTGGCAGTGTCACGAAGCCTTTGCGATAAATCCGCCAGCTGGCCGAGCTGATCCACTTCGGATTTCGCCAGCGCCGCGGAAAAGTACGCATCCCGAACCTGTCGCCGTATTTGCCGGTCTAGAGTTGAGATTTCAATATCCGTCAGTGCAACTTCCTGCTTGGCCTCCGCGATTCGTGTGGAACGTTTTCCGCCGAGCTCCAGGGGCAAGTCGAAGAAAAGAGATTCGTGCGGAGTGTCTCGCGATGCGCCTGCGCTTACCGTCGGATTGGGACGCTGTCCGGCGATCGTAATTCCTGCGAGAGAAACGGCTCGATGCAACCGCTCGGCCGCTAAATCCAGATTCTTCCGCTCGGCTATCGCAAATGCTTCCTGCAGAGTGAGCCGACGCCCCGGCGCCGTGGGAGCGTGCGTGGCAGGCGGAGGAGCGGATTGCTGCGCAGCGAGCACCGGAATTCCAATTGCACAGAATACGAGCAAGGTTCGCAGCCGCGATCCGACTGAATTGAGCCTGTGAATTCTCATGAAGTTTCGCAACGGTCGCAAACAATTGCGCAGAATACACCTTTTCGAGCGAGCAGCGGTGAAGAATAATGCTGCACACCTTAATCAATGCTTAAGATTCAAACGCGGCTGCAAAGGATTCGTTTTCCGATTGGGAATTTTTCTAGAAATGGCTTCCGGCATCCGCCACGTTTCCCTTTACCGTTGATTCCACCGGGAATTCAACTTGTACGCAAGTCCCCCTGGCGGGAGCGCTCGTCAATTCAATCCGGCCGCCGTACGCCTCCACGATCGCCCTACAGATTGCCAGGCCCAACCCGAAGCCGCCGGATGAGCGGCCACGCTCCGGCTGGCCACGACGAAATCGCTCGAAAACGTGGGGCAGATCTCCGGCCGCAATTCCTTCACCCGAATCTTCCACTCGAACACTTAGAGTGTTGGCGTCCGGCGTCTGAATTTTCATCGTCACCTGCGAACCGCTCGCGCTGTGCCGAACTGCATTGTCCAGTAAATTCACCCAGATCAATTCCAAATCATCCGGATCGGCGCGCAATTGAATTCGCGATTCGGTTTCCAACTTAATATTTACCTGCTTCGCCGCCGCCAAAACCGCGATGCGACTGACGGCCGCTTCGCAGGTCGCAACAAAATCCGTGGACGCGAGACTTTCCCGTTTACTTTCGTCTGCCCACTGTTCCATTCGCGCCAGCCGCAGAATTCTTTCCACCAGCGATTCTAGCCGGTCGCAATCGCCCAGTAATCCATCCAGTCCCGCGCGGTATTCGTCCTCGGACCTCGGATTCTGCAGCAACACTTGGGCGCTGGACTTAATGATCGCGACGGATGTCTTCAATTCGTGCGCAAGATCGCCGGTGAATTGCCGCTGCCGCGCGAAGGAGTCACGCAAACGAAGCACCAACGTTTCCAGCGCCGCAGTCAACGGAACAAGTTCCGACGTGACCTGTGCTTCCAGCGGGGCATCGAACGACCATTGCTTTACGCTGATTTGTCCCGCTCGCGCCGCCAGATCGTGCAATGGATTCAAACTTTTGCGCACGGCCCACACCGTTAGCCAGGACATCGGAAGCAAAAGCAAAATTCCCCCTGCGCCGGAATAAATCCCGACTCGCAACACTCGCGAACGCACTTCCAGAAGCGACGCAGCGTAGATGACGGTGATTCGCGCGGGAGGCATGGCGGAATCTTCTTCGCGATCCAGAATTGTCACATTGCGAAGTATCAGCGCGCGAAATGGAACGTCGTTTTCGTTGAATCGCGCGAATTCATTTCGCAAATAACGCGTATTTGCGGACAGCCCGGCCCAGCCCGGCGAGCGAGCAAACAGTTCTCCGCTCGCGAGATACACCATAAACTTGTCCGGATGCGCCGTATCACCCGACGGGGGCAATCCCGAAGTATCGAAGACCAGCTCCGCAGGGGATTCTTCGTCGTAACGAACCAGTGCGCGAATGCTTAGCGCTTTACTGCGAAGACCTTCGTCAAACGCCGCAAGCAATTCGGTGCGCGCAACAATCACACCCATCGTAATCAGAAGCGCGATGAGCAATAAATCCAGACCGACAACTACAATCACGATTCGCGCGGCAAGCGATCGCAGATTCATTTTCGCTTTCCGCCTTCGTCGACGCGCAAAATATATCCGTGGCCTCGCAACGTGTGAATCAGTCGTGCGGGAAATCCATCGTCAATCTTCCGCCGCAGCCCAGAAATATAAACTTCAATCACGTTGCTGAATTTTTCCCAGTTGTAATCGTAAAGATGCTCCAGCAGTTCTGTTTGCGAGACGACCGTGCCGTGCCGGTGCGCCAGATATTCCAAAACGCGATATTCCATCGGCGTCAGCGCAATTTCCTTTCCGCCGCGCCGAACCGATCGCTGCGCCGTGTGCACTTCCAGATCCGCAACCGTCAGCACCGGTGCGGATTGTCCTTTGCCCCGGCGTATCACTGCCTTCGCGCGCGCCAGGAGCTCTCCCAGGTCGAACGGCTTCGTAACGTAATCGTCCGCGCCGGCATTCAACAACGATACGACGGATTCGCGCTCGTCCCGCGCCGTCAGAATCAACACCGGCGTAACTTTTCCATTCGCGCGCAGTTTCTTCACCACATCTAATCCACCGATTCGCGGCAGCATTAAATCTAAAATGATCAAGTCGTATTCCACTGAGCCTGCCATGAACAGCGCTTCTTCGCCGTCCGCCGCGTGATCTACAGCGTAGCCCGCGCCTTCGCGCAAACCGCGCGCGATGTTTGCCGCCAATCTCTTTTCGTCTTCGACAACTAGCACACGCATGATTTCGACCTTGGCCGACTATTCTATCCCGGCTGCACTGTATTACATTCAGCTTAAGCCTTTCTTAATGTAAGTACGCTTACCGTAAATCTCGTCGTGAGCCACCTAACCTAATTGTTTTGGACTTTTTCAATCACCGGAGGCATTTCGTGAATCGGAACCAGATAAAGACTTTCGCAATTTGCGCCGTCGCGCTGGCAATTGTTTGCGGCGCGTCATTCATCGCCTTCGCGGCGCCCGCGCCGCAGGGCTCCGGATATCATCTGATAAAGAAAGTCGCCATCGGCGGCGACACTCCGTGGGATTATTTGTACGCGGAGCCGGCCACGCACCGCGTTTTTATTTCGCACGGGACCCACACGGTGGTCGTGGATGCGCAGGGAACCGTTCTTGGCGATATTCCGGACACGAAAGGCGTTCACGGAATCGCCACGTCTTCGGAATTCAATCGCGGATACACCAGCAACGGCCAGGCAAATAGCGTCACCGTATTTGATCTGGCCACGCTAAAAACGATTTCCGAAATCAAAATCAGCGGACAGAATCCCGACTCAATTTTATACGACTCAGCTTCCCAGCGCGTTTTCACATTCAATGGACGTAGTGGAGATTCCACCGCCATCGACGCAAAGACCGGAGACATCGCCGGCACGATTGCGCTGACCGGGAAACCGGAAACGGCGCAGGCTGATGGCGAAGGGCACATCTTCGTCAACATCGAAGACAAGAACCAGATCATCGAGTTCGATTCCAAAAAACTCTCCGTGATGAACACATGGCCCATCGCGCCTTGCGAATCGCCATCGGGCCTGGCATTTGACGTTGCGCACAAACGCCTTTTCGCCGGATGCGATGGAAAAATCATGGCAGTCGTTGACGCCACAAACGGAAAAGTTGTTGCCACCGTTCCCATCGGCGAAGGAGTGGACGCAAACGGTTTCGATCCTGGCACCGGATTCGTATTCGCTTCATGCGGCGACGGAACTCTTACCGTTGCTCACGAAGATTCACCTGATAAATATACGGTGATTGAAACGGTTCACACCATGGCGCGGGCGCGCACCATGACGGTAGACACGTCCAACCACAATGTTTACACGGTGACCGCCGAATATGGACAGCCGATTCCTCCGCCCGCGGGTTCCCCCGCCGGAACAAGAGGCGGGCGCGCTCCCATGGTTCCCGGCTCATTCACACTTTTGATTTACGGACGCTAGAAGATATTGAATTCAAATTGGAGGAAACAAAATGATCAGGTCACGATTTATCGTTTCGATGGGGCTTGCTTCACTGCTCCTTACGCTTCCGTCTATCGCTCAAGAAAAGAAAGTCCAGAAGTCGGATTTGCCTGCCGCCGTTCAGAAGACCGTGGACGAGCAGTCGAAGGACGCAACGGTCCGTGGATTTTCCACTGAAATGGAAAACGGCAAGATGAACTACGAAGCGCAACTCACGGTGAACGGAAAAACACGGGACATCTCCATGGACGCGAACGGAGTTATCACGGAAATCGAGGACCAGGTTGATTTCGCTTCACTTCCCGACGCCGTGCAGACCGGTCTGAAGAAGAAAGCCGGCGCAGGCAAGATTCTTAAAGTCGAGGCGCTCACCAAGAAAGATAAATTAGTCGCCTACGAAGCCGTCGTCGAAACTGCCGGCAAAAAACACGAAATTCAAGTCGGGCCCGACGGCAAACCGCTCGCTCACGAAGAATAACTTAATTAGGTTCGACTCGCGTACCTAGCCGAAGCTTCTAAATCAGACAGTGAAAAATCCCCGGTCGCTCGCCGGGGATTTTTCATTTCACAGTCCATCGCAAGGCCGCGCAGCGCTGCTCCGTCTCACCGGATGTGATAATGTCTGCGAGCTAAATCTGGACGGACCACCGAAATGGCGAAGGCAAATAAGAAAGAATTGAAGCCGCAGGGCTTTGACGCGTGTCCCTATCTGCCGCTGCTGATGATTTTATTTGCGGTCAGCGGATGCGCGGCGCTCGTCTACGAAATTGTCTGGTACCAGCTCCTTCAGCTCGTCATCGGCTCCACGGCAATTTCGCTTGGCGTGCTGCTCGCAACTTTTATGGGCGGATTGTGCCTCGGCAGTTTGGCTTTGCCGCGCTATTTGAAGCGGCGGCAGTATCATCCGCTGCGCGTTTACGCCGCGATTGAAGTTGGCATCGGCATCTGCGCGATTCTCGTTCGCATTTTAATGCCGCTTGTGGACTGGATTTATGTAGCTGCGGTCGGTCACGGCCTTTCGGCAATTTTGCTGCGCGCAATCATGTGCGCGATCATTCTGCTCCCGCCGACATTTCTGATGGGCGCGTCTCTTCCCGCCGTGGCGCGCTGGATTCAAACCACGCCGCGAGGAGTTTCCTGGCTCGGCCTGCTTTACGGAGCCAATACTGCCGGCGCCGTTTTCGGCTGTCTTCTCGCGGGATTCTATTTGCTGCGCGTTTTCGACATGCCGTCCGCTACTTACTTTGCCGCTGGACTCAACGCCCTCATCGGATTCATCAGTTACAGCATTGCAAAAGTTACGCCGGATCAATCCACGGAAGAATTAGACGAAGCGCCGAGAATTGTTTTGAAGCAAACTCCGGCGGAACTGTCCGTCGCACAACCCAGCGCTTCAGGCGATTGGAATATTTATCTGACCGTCGCGCTTTCCGGCGCCTCCGCCCTTGGCGCGGAAGTAGTTTGGACGCGCCTCCTCGGCCTAATGCTCGGCGCCACCGTCTACACTTTTTCAATTATTCTGGCAATTTTTCTCGTTGGACTCGGCATCGGCAGCACCGTTGGCTCAATCATCTCGCGATCCCTTCGCGCTCGCGCCGCTCTCGGCTCCAGCCAATTGCTTCTGACTGCTGCTATCGCGTGGACGGCCTTCGCTCTCGCGCGATCAATTCCTTACTGGCCAATCAATCCGCTGCTCTCGCACGATCCGTGGCTCACTTTTCAAATTGATTTGGTCCGCGTCATCTGGGCAATTTTCCCCGCAACATTATTGTGGGGCGCCAGCTTCCCGCTCGCGCTCGCCGCTGCTGCGTCCAAAGATGACGATCCCGGCCGGCTCGTCGGTGGAATTTATGCCGCGAATACTGCCGGAGCAATCGTGGGCGCGCTCGCGTTCAGCGTGATTCTGATCCCGCGAATTGGCACGCAGAATTGCGAACGCACGCTGATCGTGATCGCCGCAATCAGCGCACTGGTTGTCCTTGCGCCGTACGTGTGGAATCGCCGCCTGAAGTTTGGCGCCGCGTTGTTACTGATATCCACGATTGGCGCGGGATATCTCGTCGCCTGGACTCCTGCCGTGCCGTCGGCGCTCATCGCCTACGGCCGCCGCTTCCTCATCAATCTCAATACGTCGGATATTTTGTATGTCGGCGAAGGCCTGAATTCTTCCATTGCCATTTCCAGATATCAGGACGGCGCAATTCAGTTTCACGTCAGCGGGAAAGTGGAAGCATCAACCGAAATGTATGACATGCGTCTGCAACGCGCGCTGGCTCATCTCGCGGGACTCGTGCATCCCGATCCGCACTCCGTTCTGATCGTCGGATTTGGCGCGGGCGTCACCGCAGGATCGTTCGTCACCTATCCCAGCATTCAGAAAATTGTCGTCTGTGAAATGGAGCCGCTCGTTCCGCCCGCGGCCACGAAATATTTCGACGCCCAGAACTACGATGTCGCGCGCGATCCGCGCACAACTATTGTTTACGACGACGCGCGCCATTACGTTCTGACCACGCGCGATAAGTTTGACATTATAACTTCCGATCCGATTCATCCCTGGGTGAAAGGCAGCGCCACGCTTTATTCCAAGGAATATTTTCAAATGGTGAAAGAACATTTGAATCCGGGAGGCGTCGTCACGCAGTGGGTTCCGCTCTACGAAAGCAACGAAGAAACCGTGAAGAGCGAAATCGCCACTTTCCTCGACGTCTTCCCCGGCGGCACCGTCTGGGCGAACGCGATTGACGGCGCGGGCTACGATCTTTTTCTGCTGGGCCAGAACGGCCCCACGAAAATTGACGTTGATCAACTGCAGGCGCGTCTCGATAGCCCGGAGTATGCGCGCGTCGCACAATCTCTCCGTGATGTCGGTTTCGATTCCGCCGTGGATCTTCTCTCCATTTATTCTGGACAGGGCTCCGAACTTCGTCCCTGGCTCGCGGACGCCACCATCAATCTCGATAGCAACCTTCGCCTGCAATACATGGCGGGCATGGCGCTAAACAACAGCCGCGAAGACGCCATCTACCGCGCAATTCTGGAATATCGTCGATTTCCATCCAACATTATTACCGGTTCACCCGAGCGCCTGAGTCTGTTAGCCCGCATGATGCAGACCCAAAGCTCCGGGCGATAAAAACTTCGCCGAATAATTTCTCTGAAACAAGAATCAAGCAAGGCTGGCGCAGACCTCTCCTTTCATGTCTGCGCGGCGCAAGCCGCCATTTGGTTCCATCTTTTCGGGAATAACATCAAGGAATAAATAGAAATCTTGGTGCCGGAAGAGGGGGTCGAACCCACACGATGCTAAGCACCACGAGATTTTGAGTCTCGCGCGTCTGCCAGTTCCGCCATTCCGGCCCAGACGATATTCTACTTGCAGAACTTATTCCGCGCCAGTGCGTAACCGTATGACAAAAACACCGGCGAGCCTCCGCCGAAACGGAAACCCGCCGATTTAGAACATTCCAAAAAGCGAATGGATTGCTCGCTTGGATAAAATAACTAATTGTGTCGGACGCGCTCCGCTACCAGAGTCGGCGCACCCGTCGTATTAAACAACAACCCTCCGACGAACACTTTGTCGCCCGCTTTCACGCCGCCAAGACCGGTGACGTCAACGAACACCGTGCCGGTTAGAACGTCCACGTCAATCAAACTGATGCTCGAATGCGCCAGTACCGGCGATAGCGACAGAAGTGTGAAGCTGGGGGGAGTTCCGCTCGGGTTCACCGTACCAACTATCCCTGCGACTTGCGAAGATTCGAGCGTCACGCTATCCGTTGACACGTTGATCAGCGGCAGTGCTGTTGGTCCGGGCGCGACGACAGGCGTGGCCAGCGGATGTATTTCAACCGTTTGCCCTGCAACAAGGCTCGCGGAATTCGTAAACGTAAGTCCCGCAGGAACGGTCACGCCGTCGGAGTCCACGCTGAATGTCATCGAAGAGTTCGTCTGTACGGTAATCAGGAGCCCCGGATTGACGCTGGCAAACGTCTCCTGCAAATCCATCAGGACCATATCGAATTGGTTCTGTGCCGCATTCACGTGAACAATTACGCCCTGCAACGACGGAAGGTTCTGCTGTTCGAGCAATCGCACGGTGACGGCGGTTAACGTGCCGCCCGGAATTAAATTGACGCCAACCTCAACAACCTGTCCGTCCACCAGACACGAAAAATTGTCCGTCGCGCATGTGGGGAAATTATATTGTGTGCTGCTGTTGGTCGTCACCGGAGCGGTCAAGCCGCCGAATCCAACCTGGATGATGAAGCTCGGCGAAATTACCGACGTGACGCGCCCGACAATGTGGAATTGTCCGATGGGTGTCGTCGCCGTCGCCGGAACAACCTGCTTCAACGTAATTTTTGGCGAGATCGTAAGGTCGCCCTGCACCGACGCATTCACGTCGAAGTGCATCTCGAATCCCAGCGGCGAGTTCGCGGAAAGTGTGACGGGAAATGGAGCCGTTGGCGCTCGCACCGTTGCGCTCGATTGATTCAGCGGCGGATTGAAAACGTAAAACTGATTCGCGGCGCAGGACTGCGTGCCAAGCGTCAAAGTTTGATTCGTGTTGTTGAAAATAGTCATTTGAGGATTCGCAAACGACGCGGTCAGACTGCTATACGATCCGGCCGGAACATTTATATTGCCGAGCGGCGCTGTTTCCGTCTGCAAGTGCAACAGCTCAACATTCATCGGACCGACGAGCATTGATACCGGCGCTTGCGTCGTATCCGTTGGCTGCAGCGTCGCGTTCGTGATTTGAACCTGGAATCGAATGACGGCCACGCCCGTCGGTGGGTCGTCTCCCACCGTCAGACTGACCGGCACCATCGCCGAAACAGGCAAAGGATTGCCGACCGTCACAGTATTCGTGCCCCCGCATCTCGCGAGGCTGATGCCCAATAAAATTATCGAACACAGGGATAGACCAAGAAGTGCCTTCCGCATGACTACCCCCAAAATAGACGATTGAGGCCGCCTAAAATAACTCCCACTCGTGGAGTCTTGGCTACGCACAGCGTCAAACCCGGCAGCTTCGGAATTGTTGCGCCCATAATCACCCGGTTTTGCGCCGGTCAGACTCGAATCCCAAATCTTGCCAACATTTCGCGCCGTCCGTTCGCGGTGATTGTTAACGCCCTGCTGTCCGGCTCGGGCACCACCCATTTTCTTTTCAGGGCAACTTTCAGTAGCGCCGCCCCGAGCGCTCCGCCAAGATGAAACCGCCGTTCGCTCCAATCGAGGCACCCGCAAGCGAACCGCCGGCGCAATGCTCGCGCAGCGTTCACATCGATTCCCAGCGCTTCAAACGCGCGCGTTCCCTTGGGAGTGACGTCATACGCGTAGTCGTTTCCTTTAGAACGCGCGGCAAGCCATCCTGTGGTTGTAAATCGATCGTGCAGCGCTACGCCCAACGTGCCGGCCATGTGATCGTAGCAAGTCCGCGCGGCGCGCAGGCTGCCCAGCGTGGTCGGAACAAATTTATTGCGAGATCGGCCGGCAAGCACGCTCAAACTTTCAAGCACGCTCGCCACGTTTGATCCTTCCAGACTGTAAAAGCGATGTTTGCCTTGCGTGAGCACCTTAATCAAATGCTCCGCCACAAGCCGATTCAAATGAACGCTTGCCGTCGGAGCGCCGACTTCAGCCACCGCCGCGAGCTCCGTTGCAGTGCGTGCGCGTCCGTCCATCAGACAATAAAGGATGCGAGCTCGCGCGGGCTCCCCGATTGATGCGGCAATTCTGCAAACCCCACCGTCCGCGCTTCGATTAGCATCGTGGCGTACAACATTCATAGTTCGATTCTAAACGAAGTGTCTCCGCGCGCCAACTGCTATCTTGGGGCACATACCGCGATGCGAGCGGCGTTGAGAATTCGTTGCAAACAACTCGCCGCACATTCCGACAGGAGATCATCAATGACAATTGCCTGCGTAATTCGCTACCAGATCGATCCGTTTCAGCGAGACGTCTTCAAGAAGTATGCCGAAAATTGGGGACGCATCATTCCCCGTTGTGGCGGACACCTCGTCGGATATTTTCTGCCCTACGAAGGCACGAATGACGTTGCATGGGGACTGATTACGTTCGATAGTCTCGCGTCTTATGAGAAATATCGCGCGCGCTTGAAATCAGATCCGGAAGCAGTTGATAATTTCAATATGGCACAATCCAAGCGGATCATTATTCGCGAAGAAAGAAATTTCCTGGAGGTGGTTGATGGAACATTTGCTATCCCCTCGACATTCAAAGGACCAGCGTGAGCGCCACACCGCCCGCCAAAATGACGCAAGCTGAAAAGGGGCGAGTTTTTCGCGCGCTCCACGAACGCGACCGCGCATTCATCATTCCGAATCCGTGGGACATCGGATCTGCGCGCCTGCTGGCGCACGCGGGCTTCGAGGCCCTCGCCACTACCAGCGCCGGATACGCTTTTTCCGTCGGTCAACAGGACACCACCATTAATCGTGACGAGATGATCGCGCACGTTGCGAAAATCGCACGCGCCACCGATCTGCCCGTCAACGCCGACCTGGAAAATGGTTACGGAGATTCGCCCGACGAAGCCGCGGAGACAATTCGTCTCGCCGCGCACGCGGGCGCAGTCGGCGGCTCAATCGAAGATGCAACGGGGAACGCCGACCATCCGATTTACGATCACGCCCACGCGGAGGATCGCATCCGCGCCGCCGCAGAATTAGCGCGCGCACTTCCCTTCACATTCACTCTAACCGCCCGCGCGGAAAATTATCTGCACGGCCGCGCAGATTTGAAGGACACGATCAAGCGACTCCAGGCCTTTCAGGAAGCGGGCGCAAATGTTCTGTACGCGCCGGGTCTAACCAGGAAGGAAGACATCACCGCAGTCGTTAGCTCAGTCGATCGCCCAATCAACGTACTCGCCGGACTCTCAGGCGCTCCGCTAACTCTCACCGATCTTTCCGCGCTCGGAGTAAAACGCATCAGCATCGGCAGTGCGCTTTCCCGCGCAGCCTACGGCGCCGCAATTCGCGCCGCGGCCGAAATGCGCGAACGCGGCACCTTCACCTTCGCCGATCAGGCAGTCAGCTTTCGCGATCTCAGCGCCATATTTAAAGCCTAACGCTCCACATCGCTAAAAATCCATTGCCGGATTAAATGGCGCCGTCGGAAACATTGAGAAAACCGGCGGCGGATTGATCACCGGATTCCTCCGGCCGGAAATTTAATTTTCTAAGGCCGCGATCCCTTGGGTGAAAATCAGAATAACTCTTTATATCGCGTGGACGTGCGGAATGGCCGCGCTGAACAAATCGCCGGCACAGATAATCTTTTTGCGCCCGTCTGTTTTCCCGATGGACGTTACCTGGCTGCGCAGTCCACCACCGGCGACAACCATCTAATTCTCTTCGATCTTCAAACCAACAAACGTAGCGTCATCTCTTTCACAAAAGTGGACTACCCCGCGTGGTCCTCCGACTCGCAATTTCTCTACGTCAATAACTTTGTCCTCGACAAACCCGCAATCTTTCGCGTTCACGTTCCCGATCGAAAGCTGGAAAAAGTCGCCGATCTACCGTTCGCAACCACCGGTGTGTACGGCAGTTGGAGCGGCCTCGCGCCAGACGGCTCTCCACTAGTTTTTCGCAACCACGTCCAAACCGATGTTTACGCGCTAGCCCTCCGCTAATCGACAGCTACAACTCTTCGCCAACGTATTCCGTCGTTAACACAAATTGCCTCTTGAGCGTAGTAAGATTACCGGCAGCAGCCGCGATGCAGTCATTGAGAATGCATTTTCATTCCCGGGAGAACATGGATGCCAGGCGCAACCGAATCACTTACCCCGCTATCGCCCGACGAACTGAATAAAATTAACGCCTACTGGCGCGCCTGCAATTATCTCTCCGTAGGAATGATTTATCTTCGCGCGAATCCACTTCTGCGTGAACCGCTGAAGCCGGAGCACATCAAGAATCGCCTTCTCGGTCATTGGGGCTCGGATCCAGGCCAGTCCTTAATATGGGTGCACCTGAATCGACTAATCCGGAAATACGATTTAGACGTCATCTACATTTCCGGCCCCGGTCACGGTGCGCCGGCTACTCTCGCCAATTGCTATCTCGAAGGCCGCTACTCCGAAATCTATCCGGATAAAAGCCGTGACGAATCCGGCCTCTTGAAATTCTTCCGCCAGTTTTCATTTCCCGGAGGAATTGGCTCGCACTGCACTCCAGAAACGCCCGGCTCCATTCACGAAGGCGGCGAGCTTGGATATTCAATCTCGCACGCGTATGGCGCAGCATTCGATAATCCGAATCTTATCGTCACGGTTATGGTTGGAGACGGTGAGGCCGAAACCGGCCCACTCGCAACCTCCTGGCATTCCAACAAATTTCTGAATCCGATTCGCGATGGCGCCGTTCTGCCGGTGCTTCACCTGAATGGTTACAAAATCGCGAATCCAACTATTTTTGCGCGCATCCCGCACGAAGAATTGGAAGCGCTTCTCACCGGCTACGGTTACAAACCGTACTTCGTCGAAGGCAGCGACCCACTCGAAATGCATCAGAAAATCGCCGCAACTCTCGAGCGATGCGTCCTGGAAATTCGCGCGCTGCAACAGCAGGCCCGCTCAACTGGAAATGCCGCCCGTCCTCGATGGCCAATGATTGTTCTTCGCTCGCCCAAAGGATGGACCGGGCCAAAAGAAGTGGACGGCCACAAAGTAGAAGATTTTTGGCGCGCTCATCAGGTGCCGGTATCCGATCCGGTAACTAATAAGAAGAGCCTGAAAATCGTCGAAGACTGGATGCGCAGCTACAAGCCCGAAGAATTATTCGACGCCAACGGAACTCTCATTCCAGAGTTGCAGGCACTCGCGCCATCCGGCGATCGGCGCATTTCCGCCAATCCGCACGCAAATGGCGGACTCCTCCGCAAGGAACTCGAACTTCCCGACTTCCGCGACTATGCGTTCAAACTCGCCAAACCCGCCGCGGCATACGCTCCTCCCACCGACATCCTCGCGCATTTTCTTGCGGAGGTGATGCGCCGCAACATGAACTCCTTCCGCGTCTTCGGTCCGGACGAAACTGCTTCCAACAGGCTCACCGCCATCTACGCCGCGTCGAAAAAAACCTGGAACGCCGAACTCAAGCCGGAAGACTCCGACGGTGGCGAACTGGACATTTCCGGCCGCGTGATGGAAATGCTCAGCGAGCACACGCTTGAAGGTTGGTTTGAAGGATACGTTCTCACCGGCCGCCACGGCTTCTTTTCAACTTACGAAGCTTTCGTTCACGTGATTGATTCGATGTTCAATCAGCACGCAAAATGGCTTGAGAAATCGAAGCACGATCTCGACTGGCGCGCCCCAGTGCCCTCGATCAACATACTCATCACGTCTCTGGTCTGGCGGCAGGATCACAACGGTTTCACCCACCAGGATCCCGGATTTCTCGACGTGGTCACCAACAAAAGCGCGGATGTGGTCCGTATTTATTTGCCGCCCGACGCGAACTGCCTGCTCAGCGTGACGGATCATTGCCTGCGTTCGCGCGATTACGTCAACGTAATTGTCGCCGATAAGCAGGATCACCTTCAGTACCTCAGCATGGAAGACGCCGTGAATCACTGCACGAAGGGCATCGGCATTTGGGACTGGACTTCGTCGGACGATTGTTCGGATCCTGACGTCGTGATGGCCTGCGCTGGCGACATCGCAACGATGGAAGCTGTCGCGGCCGTTTCAATTCTGAAGCAGCACTTCCCGGATTTGAAAATACGCTTCGTGAATGTCGTCGATCTGTTCCGCCTCATGCCGGCGACCGAACATCCGCACGGACTTTCCGATCGCGATTTCGATTCCCTTTTCACAACGGACAAGCCCGTCATCTTCAACTTCCACTCCTACGCCGCGCTCATTCACAAACTCACCTACCGCCGCAAAAATCATGACAACATCCACGTGCGCGGCTACAAAGAAAAAGGAAACATCAATACGCCGCTCGAACTTGCGATCCTCAATCAAGTCGACCGCTTCAATCTCGCAATCGATGTTATCGACCGCGTTCCTCGACTGCATTCCATCGGCGCGCACGTCAAAGAAGCGCTGAAGGATCAAATCATCGAAAGCATCAACTACGCCCACACCGAAGGAATTGATAAGGAAGAAATCCGAAATTGGAAATGGCCGGGATAAGCCGCGTGGAAAAGTTGGACAAAAAAGACGATTTAATCCTGGCGCTCAATAGCGGCTCGTCTTCGCTCAAATTCGGCGTCTATTCCCGCGGCGCAAGCGACGAACAACCCCTGCTAACGGGAAGTGCAGACAATGTTGGCAGAAGCAACGGCACATTACGCATTCTGTCGCGCGATGGCGCGCCGCTGGTCACGCGCGAAAGCCTGTCAGAATCGCAAAGCGATGCCCTCGCCACTCTCGCGGCGGAAATTCAGCAGCAAATTCACGCGGCACCCGTCGCAATAGGCCATCGCATTGTGCACGGGGGCCCCAATCTCCTCACTCACCAACTCATCACGCCGCGGTTAATTACCGAATTGCGCGCCGCCACGCATTTCGCGCCGCTGCATATTCCGCAAGCCCTCTCGCTCATCGCCTCCGCGGAATCGAATTTTCCTTCAGCGGCGCAATTCGCTTGCTTCGACGATGCTTTTCACCAGACCATGCCGGAAGTTGCCTCACATCTCCCCATCCCGAAGCGCTATTTCGACGCAGGTATTCGGCGCTACGGATTCCACGGACTTTCCTACGAATCGCTCGTGCATCATTTCGGTCCGCAACTTCCCCAGCGCGCCATCTTCGCCCATCTTGGAAATGGAGCCAGCCTTTGCGCTGTGCACAATGGAAAGTCGATCGACACAACCATGGGGCTCACCCCGACCGGCGGAATTCCGATGGGCACACGCTCCGGCGATCTTGATCCCGGCGTCTTCCTCTATCTTCTGCGCAACGAAAATCTCAACGCCGAAGAATTTGAGGATTTTCTAAATCACCAGAGCGGCCTCTTCGCGCTTTCTGGCGGCGAAAGCGACGTGAAAGCGCTCGACAAGCGTGCCCAAGCCAATGACTCACGCGCCAAGTTTGCGCTGGATGCATTCGCCGTCGCCATCCGCAAAGTAATCGGCGCCTACATAGCCCTTCTCGGCGGCGTAGATCTTCTCGTCTTCACCGGCGGCATCGGCGAGCACAGTGAATACGTTCGCACCGCAGCTGCCACTGGCCTCGAATTTCTCGGCCTTACCACGGACAAAATTCAAATTGTTCCCGCGCGAGAAGAACTCCAGATCGCTCGCCACTGCCGCAGAATGATGTTGGCCGGCGCGCCCTCGCCGCGGCGATGAAAGAGGATTGCTACGGATTTATCGCCGACGTCTGGACGCCTGCCCAAGCCGCATCGTAAAGTTGCTGGTGAAGTTCCGCGTTATCCCAATACTGAATGTGCGCTAGAAGAGGTGTCGTGGCTTGCGGGTCTTTCACATTTACGACTCCGTTGTAGCCCGGCAATCCTTCCACGTCGTAATACTCCAGCGATCCGCTGATGATATCGGCGGGCGAGAAAATATTAATCCACCGGAAAGTCTCCAGCGGCCGGAATTTCTCGTAGTCCAGAATTAAGGGCTGCTGCCGCGCCGCGAGTGCTTCGCGAAGGCTGCGCGCCGAACTGACCTGCGTGCGAAACAGAAAAGCCGTTTTGTCCAGCGGAGAACCAAACGTGATCAACCGTTTTGTACGTCCGACAACCTGATGTTTGAAATTATTCTCCACCTGGTCCCAATTGATGCACCAGTTCAACAGGTCGTAACTAATTACAGAGCCCAGCGAATGTCCCACGATCACGACATCGTCGTAACGCGGTTGGGTTCGGTCCGCAATTCCAGCCGAATAAATTTGCCGCGCCACGCCCATGACCTCATTCAGTATTTTCGAGCGGATGTCGTCGTATCGGCTCACTTTATATGACGACACGTAAATCGCCACGTCCCCAACGAACTCGACGACGAGGTAACGCACGATCAGCGCGAATGTCAAAAACAGGACGGCCAGGGCTACCGCGCCGACGTGAAAGCTGACCGGCCAATGCTCGTAGATCGGCTTCCACCAATTCCATAAATACTTAACGGCGGCGATTCCCGCGGGCGTGAAAACCATTAGTGCCGGCAAAAGTAACAGCGCGAGAACAACAACCAGCGCAACCAGTATTCGAAACGTCCAGCGCTTGATGGGCATATCGTGAAACTTGCCGAACATCCAGCGGTCGAAGTGTTTCATTCCATCCGATCTCTTATTTTTGTCCGCAATATCTTTTTGCTCGACCGTCATCTCCTCCGAAGAACTTCCCGTTGCTCGCTTGCGAGATGAAACGGAGGTCTTAATTCCATTCCACGCGGCCTCATACAAGAATCCCACAGTCGCCGTAAACGATATCTGGCCTTCGGTGAATGGCGCCCAATAGCTTTCATACAAATGAACGTCGACCTCTTCCCCTTCGTCCGCAGTAAGGGTAACTTCCACGCGAGATAGCTCCGGCGCATCGGGCAGCGCCGTAAGACGTACGCGGCGCAGATTCGCGTGAAGTTTATTGGCCGCGGGTGCTGCGTGACCTTGCGCACCGTGTTGCGTCAGCAGCGCCTGACCTAGCATGCTCACTGTCTCAAACGGCACTTGCTGGCCCATGCCGTGAGTCACAAGAAATGCAACGCGTCGCCGATGCGGAAAAAGATCCGCAACTTCAAGCGATTCAAGATCGATCGGGATGTCACTTTTCCTGCGCGCGCGGGTAATCAGAGTGCGAGTTTCAAATTCCGTATTCAGATCCACGACGGCTTCATCGTGGAGAGTGCGTCCATCCGCGTTTGGCGCTGAAGGAGTCAAGGCATCAATACTGAAATCAGAACGAAGTGGCATGTTCGGACCTCGATTTGGATTTTATCGGAGAGTGATTAGAGAGGCTATATATCCAGTGGAACTTACATGTCAAGCAGGTCGGGAAAGGTCGGAACAAGCCGGGCGGATTTTACGGCCCGGCTTGTTTTGTATGCCAGCCGCTACTTTGAAGGTGTGATTGCTGTCGGATCTCCCGTTGCGTGATCCTTAATTTGAAACACCAGGAACTTGTGGATTCCACCGAGCGCTTCTTTATTTTCGGACGTGATTCTGATTCGCGCTCCCTGTGGAGTTTCCTCCAGATTGTAATGAATTTGCGTTTTCAGGCGCGTCATTACGTCCGTCCCCGGCGGATTTTTGGCGTGAACGAGCATCGGAATCTCGAAATTGCCGTTGGCGAACATTGTCACAATGTGCTTGAAGTGACTCCGAATCTGCTCGCGCGTTTCTGTATCGTTTGGATCATTAGCATTCACTTCAATCGCGCCGCCATCGGCGTAGAGACTGAAATGATGCGTCGCTTTCTCGTGCGAAAAGCCCATCGCTTTATCGCCACGATCGTTCACACCTTGCTGATGCTCGTCGTGCGAAGATGCGGGAGGATTCGCCTGTTGCATTCCAAATGAAGTGCCGAACAACGTTTCGGCAAAAAGCAAAACCGTAGCTAGAATCGTATTCATGGCTTTCTTTGACCTCGCTTGGGTAGGATTTTTCCAGAGGTCATGGGCGCTGCGGCATCGGGCAAAGATTCTAAAAGTCTCGCGCGTTCGGTGGCCGAAGTTCTGGCCAATCGGCCGTCCCAATCGCGAAGCACTTTCTTCAGTTGCGCTCGCAACGAAGTAAGCTCGGCGAGTCTTCGCTCCACATCCGCTAGCTTTGCCTTGCCAAGTTCCCTCGCCTCACGGCAAGGAACTCCTCCGCGTTCGCGCACTTTGAAAATGCGCGCAAGCTCGGCGAGAGAAAAGCCAAACGCCAAAGCTCGCCGCACCAATCGCACTCGATCCAACGCAATTGCCGGATAAACGCGATAGTTCCCTGCCGTTCGCTGAGGAGCCGGCAACACTCCGACACGCTCGTAATGCCGGAGCGCATCGGTGCTGACGCCCGCGAGCCGCGCCAGTTCCGCGGATCTCATCGTGCGCCCGATTTCTGCCGAAGTTCCCATGACTACTTTCATCCTCAGCCCTGGAACCAGTTCCAGAGTCAAGCGTTAAGTCACGCGGACGATTCTGCGCGATTGCCAATAAAGCGTTGGCTGATTTACGCCTAAACTATATCCGTTTTCGGGAGTTTCGAGCGGGAAGCCGAATTTGCGTGGAGTCATTTACATACGCGCCAAGAATGTCGTGCCGTCAGCCGCGACACTCTCGGACGCAGAAGCAATCGGTGAGACAGGTTGAGCTGGAGTTAGCGCTGATCGTGATGTTCGTGCCGCCAGTTCCAATAGGCGCGTTGCTGGCTGCGGTTTGTCCTTCTGAACTCAACGTTGTAGCCGCGATGATCGCGCCGATACGTCTCGTAGTAGCGAGCTTCGTTGTCATCCCAGTTGTGGTAGTCCCTGTGATCGCGATCGTAAACGCGAACACTTACAAGTTGCGGCGCTGCGCTGATCTTCGTTGCCAGTGGAGCTACGAGCGCTGCCGTGAGAAATAGTGTAGCTGCGAATAGGCCTTTTCGATTCATCAAATCTCCTTTAAGCCCGGTTTCCTCTGTTCACTACCCGACTTGTCCGCATCATGCGCCATCGAGCGCGCGAAATCTGTGCTGTATTGCTCATCTGAATTTCGACCCATTACCAGTTCGCGCCACGAGAATCATCGCAAATACAGAGGAACAAAACGAACCGCACCATGAATGTCTTCCGACTGCCGAGACATTCATGGCGCGAAAATATTTCGTGCGAGCGATAGAAGAAAGTTTAGTTGTGGTCTGGATGTTCGTGACGCCAATTCCAGTATGCGCTTTGCTGTTTGCGGTTATTCTTGCCGAATGTGACTTTGAAATCGGTATGGTCCTTGCGATATCCCTCGTACACGCGGGCTTCGTTGTCATCCCAGTTGTGGTAGTCCTTGTGATCGCGATCGTAGACTCGGACGCTGACGGCTTGAGGCGTCGCATTGGTCTTCGTTGCGAGCGGAGCCACGAGCGCCGCGGTCAAAAACAGTCCTGCTAGAAAAAGGCCTTGTCGTTTCATTAAATCTCCTTTAGCGCGTGCCCGCTGATTTCAGCGCCCGGCTACACACGATGATGCGCCGTCGTTATCGCGAAATCTGTTCACTATCGCTCACTTCGTCTCTATTCCGCGATGGAACCAGGCCGGGAACTGGTATTACCGATGAAAATCTCGGGTCTTCCTGCGATTGGAACACCACAAATCGACGGCATATGATTCGGTATCTCGGGATGCTCCACGAAATACCCGAAAAAAGGAGAACCTATGAATCGCAAAGGTTTACTCATAACTGCCCTCTTTCTGGGTAGTGCGCTGGTCGCTCCTCTTGCGACCAGCACATTTGCCAAGCCGAAAGCCGTCAGCGTGAAAATCTACGATCGCGACCACAAGGACTATCACGTTTGGGATGACCGAGAATCTCATGCGTACGAGCTGTATCGGCATGACCATCCTGAGTTCAAAGTTGAGTTCAAGAAAAACAACGCGCGCCAACAGAGTGCGTACTGGAACTGGCGGCACGAGCATCCCGACCACGACTAAAATCAACCTGATCTGCCGTAGCGATCATTCCGCGGTCCCGGCATTTGCAGTTGTGGTTGACACCGCACCTGCAAATGCCGGGACTTCGCTCCACGCGGTTTCGACTGTTCCGAACATTTCGCTCTGACTATTCATCATCAATCATCGTTTCATTTCTCCCTGGAAAGAAATTCTCCTATCGTACCGTTCAAGAATTTTGCGTCCGCGGGATTGCTTGCCGCGCCGGCGGTGTGTCCCCACAGTGACGGAATCGGCGCGAGCTTTACGCCAGAAATAAATGCGGCTTCGTAGCGCGCATCACCAACAGGAAAATAGAGATCAGTTTCCGATGGCATGTAGAGTACTGGAACCTTTATTGAAGCGAGCGCTTTTTCCACGTCTCCATTGAATCCCGGAGTTGTGCCAACGTCGTGATGTTCTCACGTGCGCATTTGCAAAATTAGATTATTTGCGTCTGCGCCGGGAATAAAATTCGAGCAGAAGTGTTCGATCTCTTGATCAAGAGTCACATTCGGCGCAGTTGTGCGCCATAATTCGCGGCGCCACCATTCCTGTGAATAAAGCCATCCGGCCCAGACCATTCCGAATGCTGGAAGGCCTTTCGCAGGTTGCGCGGTGTAATCTCCATTTTGAAATGTGGCATCGGCGGTGATCGCGGAGATTTGTCCTTCCAGGCGAACGACTCCGTGAGGATATGTTTTCGCGGTTCCGGATGTGGCAACGATTCTATCGGCGAAGGTGGGATAACTTACGGCCCATTGAAATGCCTGCTGCGAGCCCATGGAAAATCCGATGATCGCACGCAAGTGGGTGACGTGCAGCTCTTCGGTGAGCAGACGATGCACAGCGTCGACGTTGTCGCGAATGGTCATGATCGGGAAATGCGGTCCGTGAAACGGTTCGGGAGTATTGCTGGGCGAAGAAGATCTGCCGTTTCCGAATAATTCGGTGCATACGAGAAACAACTTCGAGGGGTCCAGCACCTTATCAGGGCCGATGAGCCATTCGTATCCGCGATACGACGCCATGTAGTGCGATGGCAGCAGGATGACATTATCTTTCGCAGCGTTCAGGTGGCCGTAAGCCCCGTAGACGATGTGCGCTTCGGGAAGCGTCGCTCCACTTTCCGTTTTGAAATTCGCGATTACGAATTCATGGCGCTCCGAGACCGGCGCGGCTGGAACCGCTGTCTGACCGAATGCGGCTTGTGAGATAAAAATTTGTGAAACGAATAGGAGAACAACCAACTTCTTCATTTCAATTTCCTTTCATCCAAGGGTAAAGTTTCGCGCTAGTTCGGTTGCGCAGCGTATCGCAGGCTGCGCGATCGTGCCAGAGTTTTGTGCGTCAGCGGATTCGCGATAAGCTGACACGGACCGGAACCGAACACGCTATGCCGATATGCGCCCGATGCGGAACTGAATTTAGCGGGAACGGAAATCTGTGCCCCGCGTGCTACGCGAAAGCGACGGCAACGGTGGCGACTGCCCGGGCGAGAAGATCAGCCTCCGAACAAGCGGCGTCATTTTTTCGCGTCGCTCCAGTTACGGCCGCACTGATCGCGATTAACGTGATTATCTACGTGGCGATGGTTGCCACATCGAAGTCAATCGACTTTTCCATCGATACTCTGGTTGCATGGGGCGGATCCGCCGGAATACTTGTGCACCAAGGGCAATGGTGGCGCCTGTTCACCTCCATGTTTGTTCACGCGAATCCAATTCACATCGGATTCAACATGTTGTGCCTGCTACAACTGGGACTTCTGGCCGAGCGCGCATTTGGAAGAATCCCCTATTTGCTGGCGTACCTCGCGACGGGAATTTGCGCCAGCCTCACCAGTAACTACGTGCACCCAACGACGCTCGGCGTTGGAGCATCCGGCGCGATATTTGGCGTCGCCGGATTTTTGCTCACGCCCATTGCATTGAAACGGTTGACGATTTACACGACGGGCAAATCGACGATGTTAAAGACGCTGGTGTTGTTCGCCGTCTATAACCTGGCAATCGGCGCAGCGATCCCGGTTATCGATAATTCCGCTCACGTGGGCGGCCTTGTTTCCGGATTGATCGTCGGACTTTTCTTCTGCGGCCGTCAACGAACTGTAGGCTTTGCGCCGCAACGGGCTGCGAGTCCTGCCAGCGCGGATGACCAGAGCATCGAATCGCGGAGCTCCCGGGAGATCGGCCGGTGATTGTCGAATCGATGCGCCCGGTCTATACCCTCCTCGCGATTGCTAATCTCACCCAGCGACCTCACCTCCCCTTCCTGCTCGGCTACCGCCGCCGCTATCGTTTCCGCATGGACATCCAATCCAACAAACTTTATCCTCTTCATCGACCGGCTCCTTTCGCTTGTGGCTCTGTACTGCTTCTCTTCCGATTCGCAGCATAACCCACGCTCGCCAATCCGAGCCGGTCGTTCCATTGTGACTACGGTGGCAGGAGAAAATGGTGGGAGCGTTTGGCGGAGGGGCGAGCGACGTGTCAAGCCATCTAAGAATGTAACCCTGGCCTTGCTCGTCGAGACATTTGAA
>OBLU010000094.1_pt1 | contig 77178 bp, 64 predicted proteins | sample 1518681 | NCBI WGS metagenome assembly OBLU01 (sample SAMEA3539304, study PRJEB22396) | soil metagenome | biome: tundra; feature: field; material: soil | place: USA | collected 2010-05 | depth 0.15 m | reverse complement strand
GGCAAGAGAACTCGGATTCCACCTCGTCCCCATCAATTCTGTTCCTTGAGAGAGCTGGGGGTCTCCCATTTCGACTAGAGGACCAGACGCTGGTCACCCTGTTTGCGGGTGATGCGCTGCCGGTCAAGATACTCGAGCAGCGGAATCGCATATTTGCGCGAGACTCCCGTGAGTTCCTTGAAGTGAGCAACATCGATCAGGCTTCCGCGAAGCGCTGCGAGTCGTACTCCAAGCTGTTTGAGCGCCTCCGAGTGGATGAACAAGTTTTCGTTACCCATGCGCACAAGGGTTTTGTCGCGTTGCAGCAGAGTGACGAAGTGGCGCATCTCACTTTCTTTGAGCCGAAGTCGCTGAGCGAGTTCGGCTACGGAGGGAGAGGCAAGGCCGGCCGCTTCGTACGCATGCGCGATGGCTGCCAGCCTCTCGGTCTCCATCTTCGTGGGCTGAGCAGCGCTGCCATCGATCGAGACCATTTCCTCACGAAGTTGTACTTTCTGCTCGCGTGCTAGGGAGGTCATCACAAAGTCGAACACCGCTGAGTCGAGAGCGCTCTGACTCCGCAACTCGGAGGACTTCACCGCTTGGCCATCTTGCAGACGAGTCGTGATCGCCCGGCCTGCCGCGAGAAAGGCTTCGCGACTGAGAAACAGATCATCGGAGATCAGCAGAACAATTCCACTTGCGACTACGGGATTGACAGCACGGCGAATCGCATCGACGGTCAAGCCTGTTTCTGTCGATAGCGCATTGATGGTGATCCCGCTCTTCCTTCGGCGCTCCACTCGCAGCATAATCTGCTGCGCAGGAGAGGATGCCTTCAAATGCTCGAGCCACACAAGCGTTGCGGCCTTTCGCTGGCGAGGCTCCGGATGGGCGTCAAGGACACGTCCCCCGCCAATTGTTCCAGCGGGCGACGGTTGCCGGAGAACAAACCGGTCGCCGGGGACCAACACGATCTTCTCGGCGAGCTTGATGCGCATCAAGCGAACCGTTCCCGGCTGAACTGCTTCATGGCTATACAGAGAAACGCTCGCCATCGTCTCGGAGGTGAACGAGTGGAAATGAATACTTGCGCGATGTTTCAACGCGGATGCATTTTCAAGAAGCCTGACCTCCGCGTCGATGGTGTCGACCGCAGAAAGCGTATTGGGCTCGACCAGCGTCTGTCCGCGATGGACGTCGATCACGTCCACGCCCGAGAGATTCACGGCGACGCGTGAACCGGGATGCACGGATCGCTCCGACTGTCCATGTGTCTGCAGGCCGCGCACACGGACTGCGCGATTCCCAGGCTCAAGCTGCAGCGTTTGACCATCGTGGATTGCTCCCGAAAGAAGTGTTCCGGTAACGACGGTGCCAAACCCTTTCATGATGAAGGCGCGGTCAAGCGGCATGCGGAGAACGGATTCGGACGTGCCAACATGCGTACGAATGGCAAGGTTGAGCAGTTCCGCGCGCACGGCTTCAAGGCCCTCTCCCGTAGTGGCACTCACCGGCACAACTGGAGTGTGGTCTCTGTCCAGGAATGTTCCTTGCAAGAACGTTTTGATGGAATGCGTGACAGCGTGCAAGCGTGAGTCATTTACGGTGTCGGCTTTTGTGATGACGGTGATGCCATGCGATATGCCCAGCAACTCGCAAATGGCAAGGTGTTCCACCGTCTGCGGCATGATGCCCTCGTTAGCTGCGACGACGAGCATGACTGCAGGGACGCAACCGGCGCCTGCGAGCATGTTGCGGATGAAGTGGCTGTGGCCGGGGACGTCGACGAAACTGATATGAAGCGGCGATCCATCAGGCGCATGTGCTTCAAAGGAAGCGAAGCCAAGGTCGATGGTGATGCCGCGGCGTTTCTCTTCCGGAAGCCGATCGGCGTCAATGCCAGTCAGGGCACGAACCAGCGTCGTCTTGCCATGATCAATATGGCCGGCGGTGCCAATGACTACCGATCTGGGCGAACTGGTCATTCAGGGGTCCAATAAGAATTATGATCAGCGGGTATGGACCTCAGAGGCCACTCAGAAGGTTGACGAGTTCAGCGTCAAAACGTGCTGGTACAGTGCGCAGATCCAGTAGAACCGTATCGTCCGCAATGCGACCGATGATCGGTGGATCGAGTTTACGAAGGCTTGCAAGCAGTTCCACGGCATTCAGTGAGCCATGCCTTATCGAAATGGCGCAGCTTTGCAAGGTAGCTTTGGGTGCGGAGCCGCCTCCAACAAGGCTGGCGACAGGAACCACATCAAGAACAAGATGAGAGGATGCGATTTGTTCGGTCACTTTGCGGCACCGTTGCATCAGTTCGTCGGGTCGGACGTTCAGCATGCGTTCTACCGGGATGGACACCGTGTCTTCTGAGAGGTACTGCAACAGAGTGGCCTCAAGCGCAGCATAGGTGAGCTTATCTACGCGAAAGGCTCTGAGGAGCGGGTTCTTTCGAATACGCTCGATCAGGTCCTTTCGGCCAACAAGGATGCCGCATTGCGGTCCGCCCAGCAATTTGTCTCCGCTTGCAGCGATGAGGTCGACTCCACTTTCAAAGGACCGGAGCAAACTGGGTTCTCCATGAATGCCGAATCGTTCGAGCGAGGATATGAGACCGGTGCCCTGATCCTCAAACAGCGGTATGCCCATACGTTTGGAGAGCGCGATGAGGTCCTGCAACGAGGGCCGTTCGGAGAAACCTTCGATGTTGAAATTTGACTGATGCACGCGTAGCAGGAGTCCGGTACCTGGACCAAGTGCGCGCTCGTAGTCTGCGATTCGGGTGCGGTTCGTTGTGCCAACTTCCTTCAGGATTGCGCCGGACTTCTCCAAGATTTCCGGGATACGAAATCCACCACCGATCTCTACCAGTTCTCCGCGCGAGACGATAACTTCGGATCCCTCGGCGAGGGAATTCAGCGCGAGGAAAGTTGCGGCGGCGCAATTGTTGACGATGACGACGCCGTGCAGATTAGGAACCTCGATATCGGTATTGGAGCAGTTCAAGACACGCAGCACAAGCGACTCAGCGTGCACGTCCCTGCGAGTGCGAGATCCGGTATTAAGGTCGAGTTCGAGGTTGCAATAGTCCTGTGCCACTTCTACCAGGTGACGGAGGGCAGCGTCGCTCAACGGAGCACGGCCAAGGTTGGTATGAAGAATCACTCCTGTCGCATTGATCACCGGGCGAAGAGAGTAACGCTTCTCCGCTCTAAGGTGACCGGCAATTCGCTCAGGCAACAAAGCGATGGATTTCTGGAGGCTGATCTCCGAATGTTGCCCGGACGAAACTTCAGTGCGAAGCTGGACGAGGGACGCGCGGGTGGCCAGCACCAGTGCATCGCGCGAATGCGAATTCCGAAGCGCCTGACACGCAGGAACCAAAAGCAGATCGTTGACAGACGGCAGCTCCCGAAAGAGCCGTTGGAGTGTTTCGTCCTGATGTTGCAGATCGTGAATTGCCATGGTGGAAAATTCCCGGGCTGAGTAACCCATCATCGCAGAATGACGGCCGGTGCACCAGTACCTGCCACCAAGGGAGCTAAGACACGTCCGATGATGGCAGCGGGAAGGGCTGCGGCCAGCAGGGAGTCGAGCAACCTTGACGCGTCTTCAGGGGCTACAGAAATCAAAAGGCCACCCGATGTTTGTGGATCGTAAAGCAATGTACGGATGCCATCAGCAACGATGCTCTCGGACGAATCCGCAACCAGGCACTCGGCAAATTCTCGATTGGCGAGCAAACCTCCTGGGATTGCGCCGGCGCGAACCGCGTCGAGTGCGCCATCAATCAGAGGCACACGAGCGGTTTCGATTTCCAGAGTAACTCCACTTCCCAGTGCCATTTCGCGGCCGTGGCCCATCAGTCCAAAGCCGGTAATGTCGGTGATTGCATGCACTCCGTGACAGGCAGTCGCAAGGGCGGATGCAGTACTGTTCAGTGTTGTCATTGAAAGGATGGCCCGGTCCACCCAGGCCGATTCTGACTTGCCCTGCTTGAGCGCCGTAGTGATGACGCCCGTACCGATTGGCTTGGTGAGAATGAGAGTATCTCCGGGAAGCGCGCCGGCGTTCGTGTAAATACGCCCCGGATCGATCAGGCCGGTCACGGCGTAACCGAATTTCATCTCAGCGTCGCGAACCGAATGGCCACCTGCCACGGTACAGTGCGCTTCCGCCATTTTGGAGAGGCCGCCGCGCATGATCTGTTCGAGGATCCCGAGATCGGCCTCCTGTGGGAAGCAGGCGACTGCAAGGGCGGTGAGCGGGCAGCCACCCATCGCATAGACATCGCTCAGAGCATTCGTTGCTGCGATCTGGCCGAACGTGAATGGGTCATCGACCAGAGGGGTAAAGAAGTCGATGGTCTGCACCAACGCCTGCCCAGGGCCGATGCGATAGATGCCGGCATCGTCGGAAGTCTCAAACCCGACCAGCAGATTAGGGTCGGTCTGCGCTGGAAGCGCGGACAGCACTTGCCGGAGAGAACCGGCAGGCAGCTTGCTTGCGCAGCCTCCGGCTATTACCTGCTGGGTCAGCCGAACGGGGTGTGCTTGATCCAAAGTCATTCCTTTTCCGTGACCGGTACTTACCGTATAACATGAGCAATGAAAGTCGCAGGTCGGAAGTGCTTGGGCTCCGGTGATCCTCCCGGTCTTCAAAACCGGCGGTCGTCCTTAACGGGCGACGGTGTGTTCGACTCACACGCGCTTCCGCCAGCTTACACGTTCCGCGCTCTAGGAGAGGAAGGTCCCGTAGGGTAGGGCGCGTTTTCTAAAGCAGACTTGTGCCAATCCGTTCCCTGCTCGTAGGCATGGGTGAACAGCACAATTACGGCATCGCCTCCAGACAGGCCAATGATTTACAGATCCATAGGAACGCCGTGCTTGTAAAACTACATGGGACAGAAATCGCAGGCGAATCATTTATTCTATCGGTTCGCAAGAGCCTATCGGCACTAAAATGCGGTTATGCGCGCAACTGTCAGACTTGCAAGCCATTCTGCGGTACTTTGTTGCCTTCTGTTCGCCGGCCTCTCGGCGGGAGCGCAAACCATAAATATCGACGCCAAAAGCGGCGGGAGGGTCTTCGATGGCGTTGGAGCGATCAGCGGCGGGGGAGGTAACTCACGCCTCCTTATCGACTACGCCGAGCCCTATCGAAGCCAGATTCTTGATTACCTGTTCAAACCCGGGTATGGCGCAAATATACAAATCTTCAAGGTCGAGATCGGTGCGGACATGGATTCGACCGATGGGGCTGAGTCAAGCCACATGCACACGCGGAACGATGAGAACTACGATCGCGGCTACGAGTGGTGGTTGATGGAGCAAGCCAAGGCTCGAAACCCGGATATCAAATTCGTCGCGCTAGCGTGGGGTGCTCCTGGATGGGTCGGCGATGGCAATTACTGGTCGCAGGACATGATCGACTACATGATCAAATGGCTCAAGCACGCTCAATCCGATCATCATCTCACTGTCGATTATTTGGGCGGACGAAATGAGCATGGATACGACGTCCAATGGTACAAAGACCTGAGGGCGAAACTGCGCGCGAATGGGCTCGGGCATATCAAGGTCATCGCGTCCGACGACTGGGAGCCTCACAAGCTCTGGAACATCGCGTCGGAGATGAGGAAGGATCCCACGGTCGATGACGCAATCGATATCGTTGGCGTGCACGGCCCGGGATGGGGCGGCTATTCAACTCCCGATGCGCTCTCCCTGGGCAAACCTTTGTGGGACAGCGAAAGCCACTTTGACGAGATCCCGCCATACAACGAGATGGCGCGCAACATTCCCCGGAACTATGCGGCGGGCAAGGTGACGGCAACAGTCTACTGGCCCATCATCAGCGCGATTTACGAAAACCTTCCCTTCGACAACGTTGGATTGATCAAGTGCAATGAGCCATGGTCAGGGCACTACGCAATTACGCCATCCGTATGGGTGATGGCGCATACCACTCAATTTGCGAAGCCGGGGTGGACGTATATCGACAACGCTTCCGGGTTCTTCGACGGAGATAGTGCCGGAGGTCACGGAAGCTTTGTGACACTCAAGTCGCCGCAAGGAACAGACTTCAGCATCATCATTGAAACCGTTCAGTCCAAGGCAACAGAAACAGAGAGATTCACCATCTCTGGATTCGGCAAAAAGACGCTCCATCTCTGGGCGACTGATCTCACTTCGAGCAATCCAGCAGGCTATTTCGTGAAACAAGAAGATGTTGCTGTCACAAACGGGAAGTTCGCACTGGAGCTTCAGCCCGGTCATGTCTACAGCGTGACGACAACCACGGGCCAGGCAAAGGGCGACGCTGTGGCACCGGCCTCAGCTCCCTTCAATCTGCCCTACTCCGATAACTTCAACACATATCGCATCGGCAAGTCCGCCAGGTATTTCTCCGATATGTACGGGGCTTTCGAGACGACTCGTTGCGATGGTGGCCGGGGAGGCATCTGTCTCAGCCAACTATCTCCCCAGGAGCCGATCGTATGGAAGAGGACGGCCGGGCGGCCATTCACGATGCTCGGTAATCTCGAATGGACAGACTACACGATATCTACGGACATCCTTTTCGAACAACCCACATCCGTCGATCTCATTGGGCGGCTGAGCGGCATGGGTGACAATGACACTCCAAACTCTTACGTCTTGCGCGTTTCGGATGCAGGATCGTGGTCGATCATCAGGACCGCAGTGAAGGGGAATGATGTTGTGCTGGCCTCAGGCTTAGGCGACGCGCTCGGCATCAGAGACTGGCACCATCTCTCCCTTTCATTTTCAGGTGGCACTATTAGTGCGCTGCTTGATGGCAAGCCGCTCAAGGCTATATCAGACACGGCCTATACCAAGGGTATGGTTGGTTTGGGCGTTGTGAATTACGGGTCCGTTCAGTTTGATAATTTCGCGGTCAGCTCACCCCAGAAATCACCGGCTCCCTAGTTACCTGCACAGCGGCCAGGGTGAACAGGCATCCTGGCCGCTGTGCAAGCTGTTCCGATCATCCATCTTTGTTTAATACTCATCGCTCCGCTGATCGAATTGGAACGCACCTCGATTCTCGTACGTGACTCCTAGAAGTTGAAGGAAACCTGCAGATCGATGCTGCGATTGGATGCCGGGGACGAGAAGAACCCTCCGGAGAGTGCGTTCGATTTGCCAAACACGGGCGATTCGAGCACACCAACTGGCTGCGCCAAATTCACGCTGTTGAAAATGTTCCTTCCCATCGCAGTGAAGTTGAGCGAGTAGCGCCGTGCGCTCGCCTGATCGAGCCTGGGTGGGCCTCCGCTCCTGCTCAATCCGCCGGGGCCAAGGCCACCACCGCCGGGACCACCGGGACCGCCGCCACCCGGGCCGCCTCCCGGAGGCGGTCCACCCCCGCCGGGGCCTCCCGGCCCACCGGATGCGGCCGCAGAAGTCCCTGTAATTTTGGGGCCAATGCCGATTGACTTGCTGACCCTCATGTTCATGCTGAATTGTCCCGGCCCGGTCCCGTAATTATACGGAATGCGGCTCTGGTTCCATGCGGGGTCCAGATCGAAGTTGCCGTAATTGGTCTGCAGCGTTTGCGTACTGGCAGCGGTTGCAAAGGCGGGCCGGTCGTTGAATTGGTTGTCGCCGTTCAGGTCCTGGCCAACGGTGATGTTGAAAGGCTGACCCGAATTCGTCACCAGCATGGGGCTGAATGAAACTCCATAAGGAGCCTGAAGATTTCCGCCTAAGAGAAAGCGGTTGCGCACGTCGAAGTTGGCGCGGCCGTAGTCGGCACGCGGATTGGTCTGGTTGGACGGGAAATAGGTGGCGCCCGACGTATCCGCGTTCGCGAAGTTCATCATGTAGAAACCGAAGAGGGAGACCCGCTTTGCGCGCACGGTGTAGTTCAGCATCACCTGATTCTGGTTATAAATGCCGCCTGACTGGAACTGGTAGATGTTCTCGTTCAAGCCATTGGGCCGCATGCCCGTGCCGGTGACTGGATCGTAAGTATCCGGCAAATAGGCGTTGATGTTATCGCTCAGGTACTGGTGCACGCCATGCGAATTGATATACGTAGCAGCGACGGTCGCCACCTTGCCGAACTGATGTTCGACTCCCATGGCTACCTGCATGTTGACGGCTGCCTTCAGGTTCGGCGCAACCTCATAGATGGTTGGCGCGGCCACGCTGCTCAATGCGAGTTGTGACGGCGAAGGAGCATTCTGGTAGAAAGTGGGATTCTTGATCACATACTGCTGCTGATTGATTCCGTTGTTGCGGATCGCCTGCAGCAGATTGTTTTCAGCGAATCGATCAAAGAACCATCCATACCCTCCGCGGATTACTGTTTTTGCCTGGGCCGTTCCGTGTCCTCCGGGAGCCCACGCAAATGACACGCGCGGCGCCCAGTCGGCATGGTCGCCAATGCCATTTTGCGACTCGTAGCGAAGCCCGTAGCTGATCGTCAGATTCGGGCGCACCTTGAAGTCGTCCTGGTAGAAGACTCCGGCGTCAAAGTAGTTGACTTGCGCCGAGCCGGTTCCAGTTGTCACATCGTATTCGCTGGGCGCGTTCACCTTATAGGCGCTGAGTGAGGAATAAATGTACTGCCCGTTAAAACCTGAAATTGAGTAGCTGGCATCACGCGTGAAACGGACTCGCGTGCCAAAATTGATGGAATGCGCGCCTTTGCTCACGATGGTCGAGTTCTGTAGCTCATAGCGGTCCTGGTTATCTCGGACAACCCCCATGTTGCTTCCGCCGCCGGTAAAGGCTCCCTGCACCGTAATGGTGGGATCGCTGCTTTGTGCAGCCTGATTGTCGCGGTCGCGAATGTACTGGAAACGGGTCTCGTTGACCACGTGATCGTTGATGATCTGCGTGTCACTGAGTTGAAGCGTGTTCTCCTGATTCGCTACGTTGTAGGCCTGACTTTCCAGGGCAAATTGTGAAACGCCGCTGTTGGTTTCTATCTGCCGATCAAACATGTAGCGGACGGTGAGTGTGTTATTGGTCCCCAGTTGAAAGTCGAAACGCGGACTGACATCAAGCCGCGACTGGGGATTGGCGACTGCCACAGTGTAGTTATATGGATTGCCGCCTGAGTCGAGCAGTTCGGCATTCACGATCGAATTCGATTGATTGTCGCGGCGGAAGATACTGGCGAACCATGAGCCGGTCTTGTTCAGCGCACCGCCGGCATTGCTCATTAGGAAGGTTGAGTAATAAGACGGCTCGCTGCTCACAAACGGATTGAGCGAGTTGAAAGCGGAGTCGTTGCCATTCATCATGAAACTGCCGTGAAACTTGTCCGTTCCCGGTTTAGTCAGAATCTCGATTCGTCCATAACCCAGCTTGTCATACTGAGCAGAGAAGGGATTCTGGTTGATACGAATCTCGCGGATGGAGGACTTCGGCGGAAGCTGCCCGCCGGTGAAGCCGTCAATGTAGATCTGCCCACCATTCGGCCCTGCCGATGGCCCGGCAAGGGCACTCAGCTCGCTCTGCAACTCATCCGGATCATCGGATAGCGCGTCAAGGTCCTTGCCCTTGATTACCAGGGAAGTGGCATTATTGTCCGCGCTGGTGTCGACACCCACGCCTTGCTCGCTGACGGTTACCTGTTGCGTTTCGACAGGGATCTTCAAGGCAATGTTCTGAACCGTTGTCTTATCGCTGTAGACCAAAACCTCCATGGAATCTAGCGGGGCAAAGCCCGTGGCAGAGGCGGAGATAGCGTAACGCCCCGGCGCGAGACGGTCGAGGGCATACGTGCCGTCCCCGCCGCTGGTCGTCGATCTGGAGAAGCCATCCTTGTTGCTGAGTGTGATGCTGGACGAGGGGATGACTGCCCCCGAAGGATCGGTGACGGTTCCGTGAATGTTGCCCGTTTGCGCCTGGCCTGCTGCCGCCGCTACGCCCCAGATAATAAGCACTCCGCAAATCATGCTCAGAATGGCCTGCTTTTTCATATATGGTCCTTTCGACGTCAACATGAGCTCTCCTATCAAGAAGACCCTGGATGCCTCCCTCATGCGGTCACAATGGGTAAATCTCTGTAACAAACTGTCTCTTTGGCCGTGACCATTTGTTACATTTCCATCGAGTTTCTTCGCCGCGAAAGGCGTAGGCTGATTGCGTGGGCATCCTGCAGGCGTCCGCGCGTTGAGCAGCGGGAGACCAGCATTGACGAGACAAGAAGACAAACGTGGACGACATTCTTCTCATTGACGATGACGTTGAACTTTGTTCAATGCTGACCGAATATCTGGGGCGATATGGGTTCCGCGTTGCCGCTGTGCATCGCGGCGACACCGGCCTCAAAGCGGCTCTCGACAACCCGTTTGCCCTGGTCTTGCTCGACGTCATGCTCCCCGGTCTGGATGGCTTTGAAGTGCTGCGGCGCCTCCGGTCCGCGTCTCGCGTCAGCGTCGTGCTCCTGACCGCACGAGGCGAAGATGTAGACCGCATCGTGGGGCTCGAGATTGGAGCAGACGATTACCTCTCCAAGCCATTCAATCCGCGTGAACTGCTGGCAAGAGTGCGCGCGATTCTGCGCAGGAGCGCCGCCCCCGAAGTGAAGCAGGAGCACGCGCTCTTGCGTGTCGATGGGTTAGAACTCAACCGTGCCGCTCGCACCGCTTCGCAGAATGGAAAGAAGTTGGAACTGACAGACGTTGAATTCGCGCTGCTGGAAGCCCTGATGCGCTCACCCGGCAAGGTGGTCTCGCGCGAAGAGATATCGGAGAACGTGCTCGGACGAAGATTTCATCCATTCGACCGTAGCCTCGATATGCACGTCAGCCGGCTGCGGCGAAAGCTCGCCGGGCGCGGTTCGTCTGAAGAACAGGTGAAAACCATTCGTGGAGTCGGATATCAGCTCGCAGTCCATTTCGATGCGCCCACGGTAAAGGACTGACCATGCGCGGACTTTTTCTCAAGGTCTTTGTCATCTTCTGGATCGCCCAAAGTCTGATATTTGTCATATCTACCGTGTTGATCGTACGCCATCATTTTGAGGGTCCGGACGTTCTCTTCGACGCCCTCGACAGCAGCCTGAAAAATGACGCAAAACAAGCCGCCGCCAGTTACGAAACGGGAGGCTGTGATGCGCTGCATTCCTATGGCGCGAGCCTTGCCCAGACAATTGCCCTTGAGGATTCCACCGGCCGGGATGTGTGCGAATCGGCAGCCTCGCAAGGCCAGGACAAGAACTTCGCAATGCCCATTCGCATCGCCGGGAGCCAGGTTGGTCAGCAATACATCTGGAATGTTCCGGTCATCTCAGCAAGCGGGAAGCAATACGTTTTTCTACTGAGCCGTCCTCATGTGCCGAGGAACATCAGTTGGTATCAGGATTTGCTGCATTTCTCATTTCCGCAGCTTCCTGTGGCGATTGTCATCGGCGGCCTTACCACGTTTGTGCTTGTATTGCTCTTTACCCGTCCGGTGGTGCGGCTTCGGAAGACGGCTCGCGAACTGGCAATGGGAAAGCTGAATGCCCGCGTGGTCTGGCCTTATTGGCAGGCCCGCATCTTCGCAGGCGATGAAATCGACGCCCTCATTCGCGACTTCAATCACATGGCGGAGCGGCTGGAGTCGCTCGTAGATGCACAAAAGCTCTTGCTGAGAGATGTATCGCATGAGTTGCGTTCGCCATTAGCACGCCTCAGCGTTGCGCTCGAGTTGGCCCGCGAAGATGCGGACCCCGTCACGACGCCTCATCTGGACCGGATCGAGCGCGAGACGGGGCGGCTCAATCTGTTGATCGGACAGCTGCTCACCTTGTCTTCGATGGAAGCGCTGGAGAAGGTTGAAAACCTCAAGCCTCTATCTTTGAACCGCCTGATTGAGCGCATTATTCCCGACGCGGAATATGAAGCACGACAGCGGCAATGCTCAGTGGCCTTTCACGCGGACGATCAGTGCAGCATTCTCGGCAACGAGGAGTTGCTCTACCGGGCCCTCGAGAATGTCGTGCGGAACGCAATCCGCTTTACCGACTCCGGAACCGAGGTTGAAATCAGGCTGAAGCGAACTGGTCCGCGTGGAAGCCGCAAGGCACAGATCGAAGTGAATGACCGCGGCCCAGGAATTCCGGAGAATGAGCTGCAATCCATATTCCGTCCGTTCTATCGCGTAGATCACGCCCGCAGCCCGAATACAGGCGGCTTCGGGGTGGGTCTCGCCATCGCAGAACGGGCGGTTCGATTGCACAAGGCAGAGTTGGCCGCCTTCAACCGTAAGGGTGGGGGCGCGACCATAACAATCAATATTCCTGCCATCGGCGACGAGAGCAACGGAAAACGGGGCTAACGTGTATCTCGCCTTAAGAAAGGCGATGTTCGCCTACCATCAATAAGAACAGGCGCCACAAAGATTGACGCCTTAGTGGATCGTCTTCGATTTGCGCTGCATGTAATCCATCAGAAGATATTCGCCGAGCGTATCGGGAGTCGTGAAATAGGCTTTGCCCCGACACATCTCGGAGACTTTGTGAACAAACTGCACCAGCCCGAAATCAGACGCAAGCATGAAAGTATTAATCATCACGTTGGATCGCTTGCAGCGCGCCACCTCTTCCAGCGTCTCGCTCACCACCAGGGGATCGAGCCCATATGCGTTTTTGTAAATCCTGCCGTCGGGGAGAGTGAGTGCTGAGGGCTTGCCATCGGTGATCATCACGATCTGCTTCATGTCCTTGCGCTGACGGGCAAGGATGCGCTGCGCAACGCGCAACCCTTCGCGCGTGTTCGTATACCAAGGTCCGACCTTGACGCGAGCGATCTGCGAAACCGGCATCTCTTCTGCCGAATCGTGAAACAACACCAGCGAAAGGGAGTCGCCCGGATATTGCGTGCGGATAAGGTGCGAGAGCGCCATGGCAACTCGCTTGGCCGGCGTAAATCGGTCTTCGCCGTAAAGAATCATGGAGTGCGAACAGTCGAGCATCACCACCGTAGCGCACGAACTTTGATACTCGCTCTGGTGCACGTGCAAGTCGTCGTATTCCAGGTTGAGAGGCAGCTTTATGCCCTCGCGGGCAATGGCGGAGCTCAGCGTCGCAGTGGTATCGAGGTTCAGCGTGTCACCAAACTGGTACCGTTGCGACGCGCCGCTGGTCTCAATTCCCGTGGCCCAGTAACGCGTGTCGTGACGGCCATAGTTTGACTTGCCGAGCGAGCCGAGCAGATCCCGCAAGGTCTTGAATCCCAGAAAATCGAGGCTCTTGTCGGTTACCTCGAATCGAACCTCGCCCTGCACGTCACCCACCTGTCCGCCCATTCGCGAGGCACGGGTCGGATCCCTCGGGTCTGTGGGCATAGAGATATAGTTCTCCTGCTCCATGCGATTGAGTAGTTTCTCGATCAACTCGTCCAACTTGCCTTCTGCAGACAGTTGGTCGAGCTTCTTTTGCATCATTTCGTCGAAAAAGTCTCCCGCCTCCAAGACACGCCGCAACGCTTCGCGTAGATCGTCGAGGTTGTGATCGAACTCCTGAAAGCGTGCGTAGGGATCGCGAAAGCCTGAGTCGAGCAGGTAATCTGACATCGCCTGCAGCAGGGCTTCCATGTCCATTTCAGAGGCAAGGTCGCCAGTATATTTTGAATAACGAACGCGCTTCATATAATACTTCCCTCCGTCTGAAGGAATCTCCGCCCGTCCGAAATAAGGAGGAAACCGCGGCGATATTTCAACGATCTTCAGTTCAATCCGCCGCGTCGCGGGCGCCTTGTCTGTGTCTGGCGCCAGTCTTCATAATCCAGATCCGGTTCCGCGCGTTCTTGCTTGCGCGGCTTCTCTTGCGCTGCAAATCCGTGTTCTTCGTTGCGGCTGAGCCTCCGATGTGCCACTAGGCCTTCCAGCAGAAACTCTGCTGCTGCGACAACTTTCGGCGGAGCGTCCGTCGGCTTCACCCCCAGCGGCGCCAGCCTGTCAAAGAGGCCTTGAATCTCTTTGAGATCCGTAAGTGCGGCAGCCGTCGGCTGATTGTCATCGAGTTTCACAGTCCCGCCCAGGTTGAACCACAATTCAATTTGCTCGGTATTCACGCCGCCAAAATAGCGATCGTAAATTTTCCCAACCGCCGTGAGAATCAGCTCATGTACAACCGTGTCTGCCCCACGCATCTCTCCTTCGTACTCTAGCTCCAGCTTGCCCGTAATGCCGGGCAGGGCTGCGTAAATGTCGCTGACGCGAGGCAACGCAAGCGATTCGCAATTGATCAACGCGCGCCGTTCGGAGTTGGAAACAACCAGCTCCATCGTGGCGATGGGCAGCCGCTGGCTCACTCCGCTTCGCTTGTCCACCTTCTTGTCTTCGCGAGCTGAAAAGGCGACCTGCTCCACAACCTCACGCACATATTGCGGAATCTCGATCGCCGAAGCGCCCCGTGCGGACCAGGCTTCCTGCGCTGTAATCGCCATGCCCTCTTCGAGGGTCTCCGGATAGTGCGTGCGAATCTCTGATCCAATGCGATCTTTGAGCGGCGTAACGATCTTGCCGCGCGCCGTGTAATCCTCGGGATTGGCGGTGAAAACAAGGGCTAGATCCAGCGCCAGGCGCACCGGGTAACCCTTGATCTGCACGTCCCCTTCCTGCATGATGTTGAACAACGCAACCTGGATCTTGCCGGCGAGGTCCGGCAGTTCGTTCACCGCGAAAATGCCGCGATTGGCGCGAGGCAGCAGGCCATAGTGCATGGTCAGCTCGCTGGAAAGATCCTGTCCGCCCCGAGCGGCCTTGATGGGATCGAGGTCGCCAATCAGGTCTGCAACAGTAACGTCAGGAGTTGCCAGCTTCTCCACGTAACGCTCGTCGCGCGTCAGGTACGCGATGGGGGTAGCGTCTCCTCTTTCTGCAATCAGGTCGCGGCATCGCTTACACAGTGGCACGTAGGGACTATCGCGAATCTCGCACCCAGCTACATACGGCATGTGCTCATCCAAAAGCGCGGTCAGGGCGCGCAAAATGCGGCTCTTGGCCTGTCCGCGCAGCCCCAGCAGGATGAAATTCTGTTTTGATAAGATCGCATTCACAATCTGTGGAACCACCGTGTCCTCGTACCCGACAATCCCCGGAAAAAGCGTTTCGCGCGCCTCCAGACGGGCAATCAGGTTGCCGCGCATCTCGTCCTTGATGGTCCGCCGCTTGAGAGAAGCTTCGGAATATAAATTGCTCGTGCGCAGTTCCCCCAAGGTTTGGGGAAGAGGGTGAGCTGCAGGCATTGATGGCTCCTGTGGGCCGCCTTCTTACCGCGAGCCGGCCGTATCTACAGTAGACGTGCGACAAAGGCATCCGGTGCAAGCGAAATTGCATCGATTTCATGGCTGAATCCCGTCGGCGTGATCCAGGGGAGGAAGACGCTGTACCGGATGACCTGCTCCGCACAGACTGGATATGGAAGCAGTATGCTCCCATTGCGCGAATTCCGAAAGCCCTGCGGCCAATATCCCGAGTTCCGTCTAGCGAGGTTTCCTGAGCCAATGAATGATGGAGAAGGCACTTGCAATCAAACAGAGCGCGATAAACACCGCCATACCCCACTCGAAAGGCGCAGACTTCGAAGTGTTTAGAATCTGGCGCCCAAACTTGATTGCCAAAATTCCCTCAGGGAAAGTCGGAGAATATCATTGGATGCATGGCGCCATCGGCCAGTGTCTGAGCGAGCCACGGAGCTGCTCGATTGGGTATTTGAGCGACAACAATGATGACAGAATCAATCCGATTCCGCATCGCCACCTACAATGTTCACAAGTGTCGTGGCTTCGATCAGAAGATATCGCCCAAGCGGGCCATTTCTGTTATTCGCGATCTTGACGCGGACATTCTATGTCTTCAAGAAGTTGTGAATGCTCCCGGAAATCCCCGTACCCGCCCCCACAAGTTCGATCAGGCTGGAGAAATCGCGCGGGCATTTCCGGAGTATGACTGGGCCTTTGGAGCCAATCGCCCGCTTCGTGGCGGCGTATATGGAAACATGACATTGACTCGCTTGCCGCTGCGAAGTTGGCGAAATTACGATCTGACCCGGCCGCGAAAAGGCCGCGAAGAACGCGGCGTGTTGCAAACTGAAATTGAAATTGGAAACAGCGAATTGCTGCATGTATTCAATGCCCATCTGGGCACGGGCTTCATGGAGCGCCGCTATCAGGCCAAACAGTTGTTAGGCGCTCAGATTCTCGGCCAGCCAGAACTCAATGCGCCGCGAATTGTGCTGGGGGACTTCAACGAATGGACGCAAGGGTTGACAACCAGACTTCTTCTCGACAGCTTCCAGAGCCTGCGGCAGCCACATGCGCGGCGAATACCCCGCACTTTCCCGGGAATCCTGCCCTTCTTAAGCCTCGACCATTGCTATTATGACCCTCCGCTGGAACTTGAGGATACCTGGCTTTGCCGGACGCGGAAGGCCCTTCTCGCCTCCGATCACTTGCCGCTTGTCGCGAATTTTCGCATCAGCCAACCCGAGAAATAGCTTCAATGCAAGAATGCTATTTCACAGCGAAAATCACTGAGGCCGAAATTCTCTGCGAACCTTGGAAGAACTTCCCTTCCAGCCGTCAGGGAAGATAAGCTGAGTCTCGATAAGAATGAAACTTCGATTCCTCGTCTTCCTCGCTTTCGCCACCATTACATCGGCTCAGGTAAATCACGGCGAGCTGCGCCTGAAGATTACCGATCCGACGGGCGCACGGGTTCGCGCCATCGTCGAACTCATCTCGGCAGGCAATGACTACGACGAGTCGTTCAGGAGCGATGCTTCTGGAACTCTTACGATCCAGCGAGTTCCGTTCGGAAGCTATACACTCCAGGTCGTTCGACCGGGGTTCGCGCCATTCTCGCAGTTGATTGAGATCCGATCGGCTTTACCCATCGAACAGCAGATTCACCTTGAATTAGCGTCCGTTCACACCGAGGTGAACGTCACAGACGCAACCACCCTGATCGATCCAGCCAGTTCCTCCTCCGCTATGGAGATTGGCGCCAGGCAGGTCGAGCAGCGCCCCTCTTCGCTCCCGGGACGCTCGGTGCAAGACCTGATCATTTCCCAGCCGGGCTGGCTTTATGAAGGCAACGCGGTATTGCATCCACGTGGTTCCGAGTACCAGACTCAATTCGTCGTCGATGGAATTCCGATGTCGGATAATCGCTCGCCCAGCTTTGGCCCGGAGATCGAGGCCGACAATCTGGACTCGATGAGCATCTATACGGCCGGATTTCCGGCCGAGTACGGCAGAAAACTGGGAGGCGTGGTTGAGTTGGACACGCGCCGTGAAAACAAAGCCGGCCTGCATGGAGACTTTGTTCTTTCCGGAGGCAGCTACGACACCGCATTCGGCTATGGCGGCCTGCAACTGCTGCAAGGGAGAAACACATTCGGCGCCACTGCGTCCGGCGGTATGACCAGCCACTATCTAAACCCCGTTGTCCCGGAGAACTATACGAATCAAGGGACGACTGGCGACTTCTCAGTGCGATATGAACGGGACCTGCCTGGAAGCGACCGCCTGATTGTTGGCGTGCGGCATGAACTCTCGCGGTTTCTCATCCCCAACGAACGGGTGCAGGAACAGGCGGGACAGGTTCAAAACGGAGATAACTTCGAAACCATGGGTACAGCAAGTTACCAGCATCTTGCCTCTCCAAACGGGTTGATCGCGCTCGCTGGCATGGTGCGGGACCATTCCAATGACCTCATCTCAAATCAACATCCCACCCCGATTGCCGCCTTCCAGCACAATAATTTCCGGGAGGGTTACTTCAAGGGAGATTACTCCCTTCACCATGGACATCAGGAGTTCAAGGCCGGAATAGACTCCGATGCCATGTTCCTTCATCAGAACTTCAGCTATACGATTACCGATCCATCTCAGTTCGATCCAGACACTCCTCCAAGCCTGATTTTTGCGGCTGAAGGGCCCGACCTCGAGCAATCAGCTTTTGTCGAGGACACAATACACCTCGACAAATGGACCATCAGCGCAGGGCTGCGATGGGACCATTATCAACTGCTGCTCAACCGGAACGCCTTCAGTCCGCGGCTCTCGGTCGGTCGCTATCTGCAATCGGCAAAAATGGTGATTCATGGGTCCTACGATCGCATTTTTCTCACGCCCTATTTTGAAAATATCCTCATTTCCGGTTTGCCACAAATCGACGCACTTAGCAGTCAGTTCCTTCGCCTGCCGGTGCAGCCCTCTCTGGGCAACTACTACGAAGCAGGTATTACGGAGAGCCTGTTTGAGCGCATGCGATTGGATGTGAACGTCTACCGGCGCAATATCAATAACTTCGCGGACGATGACCAGTTACTCAACACAGGGGTGAGCTATCCAATCGCGTTCAACAGGGCGGCGATCTATGGAGCGGAAGGTAAGCTGGAAGTGGTCCGGCTTCAGAGGCTCACAGGCTTTGCAAGTTACTCCTACATGGTCGGAAACGTCTGGTTTCCTGTAACTGGAGGACTCTTTCTGGGAGATGATGTAAGTAGCGCGCTATCTCAAGTAAGCGGACATATCCCGGATTCGCAAGATCAGCGCAGCACGCTTTGGACTCGATTCCGATATAGCATCACTCCCCGCATCTGGTTCGCCGCAGGCTCTACTTACGGATCCGGCCTTCCGTTCCAGTACACTGGCACGGAAGCCGAGGCACTGGACGAATACGGACCGCAGGTGATCAGCCGCCTTAACTTTGCCCGCGGCCGGGTGCGGCCGCAGGTTGCCGCGGATGCGTCGATCGGACTCACCCTGTGTGAGTGCGGACATGTGAGGATGAACCTCCAAGCAGACGGGGAGAACTTGAACAATCGCCTTAACGTGATTGACTTTAACGGCCTCTTCTCGGGCAACGCAATCGGCCCGGCCCGCAGCTTTGCCCTTCGATGGAACACGAGCTTTTAAAGTCCGCCCGGCGCGTGACCACCATGGAAATCCTGTTGCAGCGGTCTGTATCATTGCCGCATGCTGACACGCATGCCCCTGATAAGGGCATCTCTTCTCGCTGCGGGAACACTCGTCTTGTTAGCTTCCGCGCATGCCCAGATCGAGGCCTTTCACGCTCGCTTTAACGCTGTTCTCAACCATCACGGGGTGGTCGGCGGCGGGTTTGCTTTCGTCCACGCTCAGGAACCGGCAACGCCGTTTTCATTCGGCGAGGCAAGCCGGACAACTCACGAGAAAATCAACGCCGAAACGGCTTACAACTGGGCATCGATCACCAAGACCTTCACCGCGATCGCCATTCTGCAACTGCGTGACCGCGGTCAGCTTTCGCTCGATGATCCCGCGGTGCGCTATGTTCCTGAGCTGCGCCAGGTTCATGATGCCTTTGGCCCCGTAGACGATATCACCATCCGCCAGTTACTTTCGCACAGTGCGGGATTCCGCAACCCTACCTGGCCATGGGATTGCGACGACTCATCCAACTGTGACTGGCAGCCCTTCGAGCCGACCAAATGGGTGCAGGTCGCGGCCATGCTGCCGTATACGCATGTTGCTTTCAGACCCGGCACTCGCTGGAGCTATTCCAATCTCGGCTATGTCTTTCTCGGACAAATCATCGAGCGCCTCACCGGGGATGACTTCGAAATCTATATCCAAAAGAACATACTGATGCCGCTAGGCATGACCGAGAGCTACTTCGACCGTGCACCGTACTTTCTTGAGAGCCATGTCTCCGCCAGCTATCTCCGCGCGGGCGCGACCCTCACGCCGCAACCCTTCGACTTCGACACCGGCATCACCACGTCGAACAGTGGGCTCAAGGCGCCAATTACCGACATGGTAAAGTACCTGCGCTTTCTCATCGGCGACCCAACCAATCCGATGTATGACGTGGTGCTGAAGCGCAGTTCGCTCGACGAAGCATGGACCGGCGTACTTCCCGCGATCGAGCCTGGCCAGCCAGCGACACCCTACACGTCGGGTCCCCTGGGCGCGCAGCCGATGATGGGCCTTGGGTTCTTTGTTCTGGATACAGGCGACCATCGCTACATCTATCACGACGGCGATCAGGGAGGCTTCTCATCTGAGTTGCTCGTTGACCCCGCCGGTCGCAGTGCCGGCATTCTGGCAGTGAATACCACCGACACAGGCGCTCAGGCGCCCGCTGCAACCCTGCATCCGGAGTCAAACACTGAACCGGACCCCAATACTGACCTGCGCCAATCCTTGCGCACTGAATTGATTGAGAAGGTATTCCCGACTTACGCAGCGCAAGCGAGCGAAGAAAAAAAGTAAAATGATCTTGTGCTCTGTTTTGGACTGGGAACTGCCTCGAAGATCCGCCTTTCCTCATCTTCCCGCTGCATGAATGATTCTTGATGACTGTCTTGGTTTTCACGCTCGTGGTTTGGGCCATGTCGACAATCGCGGGCTTCCTTGGCGCGCTCACCGGCCTTGGTGGCGGCGTTGTGGTCGTGCCGGTGCTGGCGCTGGCGCTGGGCGTGGACATCAAGTACGCCATTGGGGCGTCGCTTGTCTCCGTGATCGCCACTTCATCCGGAGCGGCAGCGGCCTATGTGAAGGAAGGCTATTCCAATATCCGCATCGGCATGCTGCTTGAGATCGCCACCACACTGGGAGCGCTGCTCGGCGCCTTTCTTACGGCATACATCGGGACACATGCCATCGCAATTATCTTCGGACTGGTGCTAATCCAGTCCGCGTATCAGTCTTTCTTTAATTCGACGCCGGATTCGGGAATCGCGGTAGAGTCAGATCCCCTGGCAAAACGTCTGAGGCTTGGAGGTGCCTATCCCGTAAACGGGCGCCGTCAGGAATATGGTGTGCGCAATGTTCCGGCGGGATTCGGCCTGATGTTCGGCGCGGGTGCGCTTTCAGGACTGCTCGGGATTGGCTCCGGAGCGGTGAAGGTGATCGCCATGGACCGCGCCATGAAGATTCCCTTCAAAGTGTCCACCACAACCAGCAACTTCATGATCGGCGTCACCGCCGCGGCCAGCGCCGGCGTCTACCTCAGCCGTGGATACATCGATCCTCGCGTAGCAATGCCCGTGATGTTGGGCGTGCTTGGTGGAGCCTTTCTCGGAACCAGGGTCCTCGTCCAGGCCCGAGTACGGACATTGCGGATTGTCTTCGCGGCCGTGATCCTGCTGCTGGCGATTGAAATGATCGTAAGTGGCATCATGGGAAAGGTGTAACTGAGATGGATGACCGCCGCCTGGAAACGATTATTGGCAATTTGCTGCGAACCGGCGTGTTACTCGCGGCCGCGATAGTATCCACTGGCGGCGCCTTATACCTCGTACAACACCACGCCGATAAAGTCAGCTATCGAACATTTTCCGTTGAATCGGAGAGTCTTCGCACTCTGCATGGAATCGTGAAGTCTGCCGCGTATCTTCAGAGCGAGGGGTTGATTCAGTTCGGGCTGCTTCTGTTGATCGCAACACCCGTCGCCCGCGTAGCCATGGCGGTCATCGGCTTCCATCTCGAGCGTGATCGATTATATGAAGTAGTAAGCCTGATCGTGCTCGCGATTCTCGCATTCAGCCTGATGCACGCCAGTTGACCTTTGTAGCGAAAGCGCTATGCGGTATCCGCGCCCTTCCCGATGTCCATCGACGGTGAAATCGGATTGCGCTCGTCGATGTATTCCGCTATTACCTTGTCAAGCAGGCCTTTTGCTTCAAGGATAAACTCGACCGCATCGCGCCCCGCGCCGTAACCGCCGCCATTGGGCGTCACATAATGCGCCTCGGACTTCACCTGCGCCCTCGCATTGGCAACCGCGACGGCAAAGCCGCATTGGCGCATCACCGGAAGATCAATCACGTCGTCACCTACATAGGCGATCTCGTCCAGTGTCACGCCCTCCTTCTCCATGATTTCGCGGACAGGCTGCATCTTGAAGGCCTGACCCATGTAGACGAATTCGAGCTTCAGATCGCGAGCACGCGTCGCCACGGTTTCGCTGACACGCTTCGTAATGACACCGCACTTCATTCCACCGAGCCGCGCCAGCGAGATGGCAGTGCCATCGTGCGCGCTGTAGCCCTTGGCCTCCATCATGGTTGAGGAATGAACCCCGAATCCAACCTTCCCCTCATGCTGAGAAAGGTGAGCTTGCGTCTCGGAACCGCTGGACGCAGGACTCGGCGCCGGCACCAGCCAGATGGTGCCGTCGGTCAGAACACCGTCGACGTCGAAGAGAATGATCTTGATGCGGCGAGCGCGATCCTGTGCGGTCAATGTCATGACTCGATATTAAACGCGACAGCGATGGAGCAAATCCGCGAGAATAGAGGAATGGACGGGAAACAGCCTGCCGACGATATTCAGACAACGCCTGCCCTCGAACCCGAAGATTATTATTTCGACGGGCCGAACCTGGTCTTTACCGCGGTCTATCATCTGAAGCGCGGCTATTGTTGCCGTTCAGGCTGCCGCCATTGTCCGTACAGCGAGGCCGATTCAGGCGAAATCCCTACTCCGGAGACTGAGCCGCGCTAGATCACGTGGCCCTTGGGCAGAATCATCAGTTGAGGAATGCGCACGTGCGCGGGCTGCTCGAGGATGAACAGTACCATCCGCGCGATATCATCCGGCTCCAACGGCTCGGCGATCCCCAATAACTCCGCGGGGGGCACTTCCCACCGGTCATGCAGACCAGTCCGCACCAGTCCAGGCTCGATGCACGAAATCTGGACATCCGTTTTGCTCAATTCCATGCGCAACGCCTCTGAGAGCGCTTCGATGGCATATTTGGTCGCGGCGTAGGCGCCTACCGTCGGTCGCACTTTCTTTCCCAGGATGCTGGAGGTGTTCACAAGGTGGCCGTGGCCCTGCTCGCTGAAGTGCTTCAGAAAGGTGTATGCGATGCGAAACGCTCCCTCGACATTCACGCGCACCATGTTACAGACGCGTTCTACGTCGATGGTCTCGATGGTCCCGGCCTCAAGTAATCCGCCGTTGTTAAAACAGACATCGCAATGGCCGAACCGCTCCACTGCGGCGGCCAGCAGGGTCTTCGGCATACACTCTTCAAGCATGTTCCCGGCGACTACAGTGCACGGCCCGTCAAGCTGGGATCCGAGAGCGGTGAGCTTCTCCATGGATGGAGCGGTGAGAACCAGGGAATACCCCGCCTTCGAGAGCGACTTCGCGATTGCCGAGCCGATGCCCCCCGTAGCGCCTGTGATAACTGCGACCTTGCCTGTGCCGTTCCTCTCCATACCGCGATTCGCCCGCCTCTGCACATTTTAGGGGCTGACGAGAATACTCGATCACTGTTTCCCGGAGGGGGAATTCGGTTCGACACTAGCGGCGGCCGGCGCCACAGCAGGAGAGAGCGCTGCAGGCTCTCGCACCAGGACCGCAAATCGCGGAAAGGCAAAGCTTCCGCCTGCGTCATCAACTACATTCAACTGGACCACATACGGGCCCGCCTTCAGACCCGATAGGGGTACGTCCAGCTCGATCGACACTGCATCGCGCCCTTCCACATTGATCGCCTTGGCCTGTACGAGCGGCGTCTCGTAAACCTTAACCGATCCCTGGATGAGTTCGAGACTGCTCAATAAATCGATACCTGCCTTGGCTCCCTTGGGGTGGTTGTCCGCCAGCTTCTCGCGCGAAGGATCATACACCTCGTAGAGAAGATAAAGATGCTGATCCGTGCGAAAGACATGGCTGATGTTGGGCACATACTCTTCGCCGTCGCGCACCAGGGGCGAATCCTTCTTGCTGGTCCGGCGCTGCGAGGCCAGCACGATCGAGCTCATCTTGAGCGGGATCTTCTTCATCTCCGGCAGTACGATGTCCGCCTCGAACGACCCCATTCGGCCGGTTTGATTTTCGCGCACCACAAATTTCAAGTGATACTTGCCCGGCGGCAGGTTGAAGCTGGTGGTGTATTGAATATTCTTTTGCCGCGCCTGGAGCGATGGATCGAGGTTCAGCTTCACCGTCTCGCGCGCATTGCCGATGGGCCTCTTGACCTCGTCAATCACTTCGCCAATGATGTCCAGTGTGGCCTTGTCTTTGTCGCCACCCTTGATAAAAGGAATCTGCGAGCCCGGCACGATGATCGATACGGGCACGTAGAAGCGACTATCGTCGAGTCGGAAGTACATGGCGTCGAGATACACGGCCATGTCGGTGGCGGGCAGGTCGCTGGCCAGTTCCTCGTCCAATTCACGCTCGCGGTCTTCGCGGCCGGAATGTCTGAAGTCCGCCGGCGCGTAATAACCGGGCCGGTATTCGATCTTCACGCCGGGACGATTCATTTTGATAGTCAGCTTGCGATACTTTCCGTCGCGCGCGAGATCCGTAGAGTGAAATCCGATGGCGTAATAGGCTGTCGTGTCCCGCTGCACCTGCGCAAAGGCTGGAGCGAAGTCGTTGGAGTCAAAGAACGCCTTGCCGCCCGTGTCGGAACTCAGCGTTGCCATCACCTCCTGCGTGGCAAAATTGGCATTCATGTTATTCGTCAGTGCGCCGCCGTTATAAGCGCCCGAGCCGCGCAGGCTGCCGGTGGATGCGTCGCCCAGCGGCGAAATTGCCTGCAAACCGCGCGTGTCCACGCTGTAAATGGACAGGTTGGCGCGCACGGCCGAGTTGATGGCCGCGCGCAGGGAAGCCTGATTCTCGATTCCATCGCGCGAGATGCCGCCGGAAAAGTAAAGCAGCGACTTCTTCTCCGTAATCTTTTCCAGCGACTTCGAGACGGCCCTTAGCGCAAACAATTCGCGGTCGGTGTTGATGTCGTTGTACTCGCTCTCGTCGGGCGTGTAGCCGCTGGTGTCCTCCACCTGGTTCGAGTTCGAATTAGCGCCCTGCGCAAAGCCTTGGCCTTCAGTGCCGTTATAAGCACCGACCTCCTTGATCAATGCATTCTTGTCCGCAGTAAAGTCCTGGTCCACTTTGAGCGTGTCGCCCAGCGAGACCAGCGCTACGAGATCGGCCGCTTGCATCTTGGTACGCAGAAATGCCTGCGCCGCCTCAACGCTGCGGTCCAGATCCTCAGGCTGCATCGAGGTCAGGTCGAAGAACATGACGATCAGCCGGTGGTTGCGCAGGTCTTCAGGTCGCGCGACGGCGACAGCTTTCGTCCCTGGTCCAGTTGCGCCGGCGGCCAGTCCGCTCACCGTAGCTTCATTCAGCGGTGTGGCCATGTCCACGCTTTGAAAGTCGAAAGTAGAGATCTGCTGCTGCTTGCCGTTCTCGTAAATCTTGAAATCGCCCTGCGTGAGCCCGCGTACAAATTCCCCGGTCTTCGCGTCGCGCACCACCACATTGGTCAGCACAAGTTCAGCGTTTTCCTTTAGCACGAAACCGCCCTGCGGCGTAGAGGAAACCTGCCCGCCGGATGTTTGCGCCGAATCCTGCGCGTGCACGAGGGGTGCGCCCGGCACAAACAGCGCCAGCGCCATCCATCCCGCGACCATCCTGCGCAGCAATCCAGTCATCCGAATCCTTCCTCGCCCTCTAACTTGCCGACTCACTCACTGCATCTAGCTAAAATCTGAACCGGGCTACAAACTGGAACGATCGCATCGACCCCACCGAGGTGACTTGCCCAAAGCTTGGCGACGCTACGTTGGTGTCCACGCCGGAGTATTGCACGGTGTTGAAGACGTTATCCAGGGTGGCGCGAATCTCCATACTGCGTGTCTCGCCCAGTTGCATCGTCTTCGACAGCGACATGTTGTTTTGTATCGTTCCCGGCCCGGTAATCAAGTTCCGTGGCGAATTGCCGAAAACCCCGCACGGAAAGCTGGAATTGGCCGCAGGTTCCTGAAAGGCGCCGGGGTTAAACCAGTGCCTCAGCGATCCTCCTCCGGCCGTGACTGAGGTGCCCGATACAAGATTGGGACGCAGTGTACCGGTGGTGCCGCAAGCGACACTCAACACGTCGGCCGCATAATACGGTCTCAGCGGCGTTCCGGTTGCGAAGGTGAAGCTGCCGGAGACCGAGAATCCCTCAAGAACATGGGAGGACTTGCCCGCAGTGAACCATCGCTTATCCTGGCCGAAGGGCAATTCGTATAGATAGGTCCCGCTCACTTTGTGTCGCTGATCGAGATTGCCGTTTCCTTCTTCGGCGTTCAAATCTTGCCAGTTCTGCGCGCCCACGCTTTCGCTGCCTCCTTCTGACCCCGCGTTGTCGATCAGGTGGGAGTACTGGTAATTCGCGCCCAGAGCGATCCCGCTGGAAAGCCGCTTGTTCACTCGCAGCGTCCCTGCCGAGAATTTCGAAAACGCGACAGCCTGGTCGTAGGTGAAAACGAGGTTTGTGGGGTTCGTGTCGGGACTGCTGGCAGTGGGGCGCGGCGCGCTGGTGATGTCGAGATGATTGCCCTTTGACCCGTTGTATCCGAGATTCATCACGATGCCCCACGGCAAAGTCTTTTGCACATCGAGATTCCAAACTTCCACGTAAGGCAGTTTATAGTGCGGATCGAGAGCGTAGTTGCCAGTCGTGTTCGGCGCGGGAAATCCCTGTCCAAGTGTCAGGCAGCCAGAAACCGCGCTCCGTGCGCATGCCGAGGTTGGCTCGCCATTCGACGTAGCTTCCTGGTTCGTTTGCTCATTCGCAAAGGGCGGTTGATGCGCCATGGTCGTCGCAAATGTGGCGTACTGGCCAACGGTATAGTTCATGCCGAAGCCTGCGCGAAGCACGGTCTGCTTCGGCAACCGCAACGCCAATCCCACCCGCGGCGCAAATGCTGTTCGAAACGGAAAGACAAGCGACCCAGGCAGCTTCCCAGTGAAAGGTCCGATCCCTCCCGCCGCTACCTCCGTCGTGCCGGTGAACCCCGCTGAAGCGTTCGTATCCACATCGGCCAGGTGTGCGTACTTCTCGGTGTACGGCGCAAAGAACTCGTAGCGTAATCCGTAAAGCAAAGTCAGTTGGGGCAGCACCCGCCAATCATCCTGTGCATACGCGTCGAAGACATTGTCGCGGAGATAACTCTTGCTCACGGCTGAGTTCAGGGTGGTCTCCTGAGGCAGGCCCAGCAGAAGGTCGGCAAGGGACGAGCCGGTGGCACGGTCCTGGCCCGCATCTTCAGTAAACAGACCTGAAAATATAAAGCTCCCGGTCGCATTCGAACTGGCCAGAAAATCGTGATGAACACGACGATAATCACCGCCAAAACGCAGGTTGTGCTTGCCGTGAATCCAGCTCAACGTTTCAGAAACCGAAATGGTTTGCGAAAGAGAGAGATTTGGCTGCTGTTCACTGAGCCCCTGTATATTGCTGAGTTCGACATTGGGAAGACCATAGTTCAACGCAGTCGTATTGAGCGGATTGCCGTCTGGCCCCAGGATCCCGATCTGCGTCGCAATATCAGGCCCGTTGGTAAACAAATTCGTCGCCTGGCTATTGACGCGATTCCAGTTGACGTTGGAGATGCTGGTCAACTTGTGATAACCGATTGTGTAACCCGCTTGAACGGAATTCGAACCGGAGGAGGTCTTGCCGCCCAGTTGCGGAAAGATGTTTACGTTGTCTGAGGCCGTGTGGCTCCAGTTGTAATTGAAATTGATGCTTTGGCGCAGGCCCTGGTTCTGCTGCGCCCTGCGCCCGCCGCCTCCTCCGCGGCCGCCAAGCCCAAAGGGGGAAGCATTGGACCCCAAGCCGCGCATATATCGAACTCCGCTCTGCGTCGTGTTCGACTGCGCTGTCGACAGCAGATGATAGTTCTGCACTGTTCCAGGCAGGTTCGGCTCAGGAAAATACTCCAACAGCGCCGTGGCCTGCGGTACGATCCGCGCAGCTGGAATCACATTGGCGTTGCCGTTGGATGTGAATTGTTGAAGGGTGGTGGGATCATAAATTGCCGGTAGCCCCACAGCAGAAAAATCGCCGCCTCGCTCCGCATCGGTTGGCACCGTCGCGTATTCGTCCAGCGGGCTTGAAGTGCGCGTGCCCGAGAACGAAAGAAACATGGTGTCTTTGCCACTCGGCTTGGTGAGTCCCGGGATGTAAGGCGAAGTCATGAAGGTCAATCCGAAGCGGTTGGAGCCGGATTGAGGCTGCTCCTGCGACTGACCGCGGAGAGAAAATGGCTCTGCATTCAGGGCGGAATTGCTGCCTGTCCAAAAGATGGCACCATGTGGCTGGCCGGGATTGAAGCCGCGGAAGTTGCGCATCCCGCCTCTGCCTCCGCCTCCGCCTCCTCCGAAGCCCCCGCCAAAACCCCCTGGACCACCGAACCCGCCGCCGCCAAACAGCCCGCCGCCTCCGGCGAAATTTCCGTCGCGCCCGCCGTTCTGACCGTTCTGAGCGCGCATGGTCTCCATCGCATCGCGCAGCCTGTCCATGTCGATTCCAGCGAGCGGGCTCACCGCACCCGCCTGCCCGCTGATAGCCACAGATTCTTCGCTGAAGTCAGAGTTGCCGGCAATTGATGGCAGTGCCGCACCACTCACACCCGCAGCGCCACTCTGCGTATCGACCCCCGACCCCAATGCGCTTGCCAGGTTCAGGTTTTGAGCACCATTGCCCACGAGTTGTCGCAGAGCCTGCTCCGCCTGCGAGCCCTGTCCTTCCTGCTGCTGCTCCTGCGCGGCCGCTCGCGATGCCAGCATTAACTCGAAATTTACGGTCTGATCATGATTCGCTGCGTTCAGCAGGGCTTCCTGACCACCAGCGGCAAAAGCCGCGAACTGCGTGCGAATCACGTAGCGACCATTTTGCGGTATGGTCATTGACCATGCACCCGTGATGTCGGTGGTGGTGGAGTATCGCTTGCCGGTGAGAGTGTTCTGTGCGGTTACCGTTACGCCAGGCAGCGGAGTGTTGCCACTCTTTACTGCGCCGTGCAGCTTGCCACCGGTTACCGTATCCGCGGGTTTTGCTTGATTGCCGGAAGCGGTCGCGGACGACGGAGGGGTAGGTGTCGGGAGCGGGACGGCAGTCTGCCCCCATGCCAAAATGCCAGCCACAAAGACACTTGCCGCAACTGTCCATCGTGTGGCCGCTCGTCGCATTGATTCTCCCTGGGGATTTCGTGCTCTTACTCCTTAAGACGAGTGAGCGACCGCGAAGGTTTACGCCTCTCGCTCTTCGATGTCCATGTAAACTCAGGCATGATCGCTCCGGAGCCGCATACACAGAGCATCGAAATTGAGGGAGTTTCCCAATCTTCTCCCGACTCAACCCTGGCGGAAGCGCGAGAGCTCCTGCTTGAATACGGCAGGTTCGTCATCGCCCAGCCCGGTGCGGCGCGCTTCTGTTTTGGCACGCTGGAAAAAGAAGCCGCTCGTCTGCCGCTCAGTTATCAGGAGCAGGGTGGCGGCTCCCTGTTGGCCTATGTCAACAGCAAGCCAGCCGGCTTTGTCGCCTGGCGCAGTTTGTCCGCCGAAGTCGCGTCCCAGGCCTGTGAATTGAAACGCCTGTGGGTTCGCCCCATCGCTCGCGGGCTTGGATTGGGAAGGGCGCTCACGCAGAGCGTGCTCGATCGCGCTGCCAAGGCTGGCTACACGGCCGTCTATCTCGACACCGCGCCCGCTTCCATGGCCGCAGCTCACAACTTGTATCTGGAGATGAGCTTTGCCCCCTGCGCTCCCTACAATGACAATCCGGTCGAAGCGCTCGAGTACATGATGAAACAGCTCTGAGGTTTGCGTCTTTCCTGGCTCACTTTTCGATGCAAATCAACGGGGTAACACAGATGCTGCAGCCGCATAATTTCTCTTGCAATCTCGCCGGACGCGTGTTAACTCTGGAGGCAATAACCTTCTGGTTGATACCGAGGAAGTAACCCCCCGGCAGCACGAAATCAGGACACTCTCATGATGAAGATCGGCACCACGATTCGTGCGCACCGGCTGCAGAAAGGCCTCTCGCAAGGCGATATCGAAAAAAAGACGGGCCTGCTGCGGTGCTACCTTTCTCGCGTTGAAAACGGCCACACCGTGCCTTCTCTGGACACGCTGTCAAAAATAGCCGTGGCGCTCGACCTGCCCATCGCCCAGTTCTTTGCAGAGGATTCGGTAGGCCACCAGTTCAACACGCAGCGACTCACCGATGAAGAACTGCGATTCCTCACCCAGATTCGGCGCTACTCCACCAACCTGAACGAGAGCGACCGTAAACTGCTGCTCGCCATGGTGAAAAAGTTTGCCGCCACGGCAGTGGTTCGTTAGCGGCCCAATCCGGCAGTCTTGTCGATTCTGTCTAAACGTCGTTCCCTAAATGAAAGATCGGCTCTACGCCGTGGCCGCCGTTCAGCAGAGCCTGCTCTTCATGCTGTTCGAGCGGTTTGTAGTTCTGCGCCACATCCATCGCCAAGCGGAAATAGCGCTCATCTCCCGGCGGGAGAGCTGCCGTAATCGGATGACCCAGAGTCCAGCGCAGTCCCATTGACGCTTCATTTGGAAATTCTGCCGGCTGATACCAGCATTTGGGCTCGGGATGATTCTGTTTCGCATCGGCGGGCCACACCGTCTTCGCCATGCTCTTCAGGCACAGGATGCCCATATTCTTCTCTTGCGCCTTCTTCAGAATCTGCGGGCCAAAGCCGGCTTGCGTAATCAGCACCCAGTTGAGCGGAAACAGAACCGTGTCGAAGTTGTAGCGGTCCATCGCCGCCACCGCGGTTTCCGCCGAATGCACTGAGAAGCCGATGTAGCGTATCTTGCCTTCCTTCTTCGCCGCTTCCATCGTTTCCATCGCGCCGCCCGGTCCCAGCACCTTGTCCAGTTCCGCCATTTTTGTCAGCGCGTGGAACTGATAGAGATCGACGTGATCGGTTTTGAGCAGGCGCAGCGACTCTTCAAGCTGCTTGCGCGAGTCGTCTTTCATGCGGCCTTCTGTCTTGCAGGCCAGAAAGCAATTCTTGCGGTACGGCGCCAGCGCCGGCCCCAGGCGCTCCTGCGCATTCCCATAGCTGGGCGCAACGTCGAAGTAATTAATTCCGCGGTCCACGGCCTCGGCGACAATGTTCGACGCCTCACCTGTGGTTTCGTCCATAACCACAATGCCACCAAAGCCGATGATGGATAGTTGCTCGCCCGTCTTGCCCAGCGTACGGCGCGCGATGGGATTGGAAGGCGTTTTCGCCGACGCGTGGATCTGACTCGCAGATGCTACCGTTGCTGCGGTGATGGCTGCTTGCTTGATGAATTCGCGGCGTTCCATGGATTTCCTCCAAGTTTTGGAATGAGCGTCACGCGTTCGAGAATATTGTTGCACAGACCGGACTGCGCAGGCCACACGGAACTCACCCTGCGAAATGCGAAAGGAAAACCCCAAACAACACCAGCACGCCCACAACCACTGTGATTGCAATGCGGAGGCGCGAATGAAACAGCGGACGCGCCGACCCTAGCCGTGGCACCATGGGCGCCGCAAAGAGCAGCCCGCAGGTGAAGCCGCCAAGGTGGGCCATGTTATCGATACTGATTCCGGAGCCGATCATTCGGGTGCCAAAACTGATTGAGAACCCGATGATTAGGTTGATCGCCGCAAAATAAATCACCGACTTGCGCAGCTTGCGCAGTTCATAAGGCGGCACGGGCAGCCGGGGAGATTTGAGCAGGACTATCAGCGCACCGGCAATCCCAAAGACCGCCCCGGAAGCGCCCGCTCCCGCTGGAAACACCGCCAGGTCGTGATACTTTGCCCAGTCTCCGGAGTACCACCACCAACTCACGAACGTCGACAGCAGGTTGCCCGCCGCGCCAGTGAGGATATATGCGGCCACTACGCCCACCGAGCCCATCAGCGGTTCGGCCAGCAGGGCCAGGTTCCAAAGACACCACATATTGAGGGCGATGTGAAGAAAACCCACATGCACAAACATTGCGGTGACGATACGCCACCACTGGCCCGCGATCAGTACCTCACCGGCCCGGTCGGCGCCCCATTGCATTAGTTGATCAATTGTAGGACTCGTGGGACTTACCCTGTGCGCCACCATGGCCAGGTAAACAAGGCAGTTGATGCCGACCAGGATGTAAGTAGCGGGCGATCTAAGCCACGATGGACCTTGTCGCCGGCGCACCGGCTGCTGCACTGTATAGCCCGAACCGGGCGGCAGGATCTCCGGCTCCAACCCCGTGTCTCCATGCATTGAAATTTGATCTGGCGATGAAGAACTCCCATGCCCACGCATGTGCCTTTGATCCGATGGTGGAGGAGCGGAGGGATAGGTTCCCATAGGTTCATCGTAATGCATTTGCCGAAGCGCGGCTGTGTGTAACACCCAGGGATGCGTCGCAGGGTGAGTCTTGTACCAATATGCGGTCGCGCGGCGAACAGCCCGTCACGAGGACGAGGCAGTCAATCGATGTAGTCTGTTGAGTGGTCCTCGGCGCCCGAGGTCGACAATTGGCCGCATGGGCGCGTGGAACCGAAGGAGAACGAAAACTGTGAGTGCGGAAAAGCGGATTCGGCGCGCGCTGCTGAGCGTGACAGATAAGACGGGCCTGGTAGACCTTGCCAAGGTGCTGGCAAGCTTCGGCGTGGAACTGGTTTCAACCGGCGGGACGGCGCGTGCATTGCGCGAGGCGGGATTGAGGGTTCAAGACATCAGTGACCTCACCGGCTTTCCCGAGATGCTCGATGGCCGCGTCAAGACACTTCATCCCAAGGTCCATGGCGGGTTGCTTTACATCCGCGGAAACCATGAGCATGAGACCGCCGTCGCCGCACACGGCATTCAGCCCATCGATATGGTGGTCGTGAATCTCTACGCCTTCGAGAAAACGGCCTCTCAACCCGGCGTGGCTTTCGGACACCTAATCGAAAATATCGACATAGGCGGCCCCTCCATGGTGCGCTCCGCCGCCAAGAACTTTGAAGACGTAGCCATCGTCACCCGCGTGTCGGATTACCCGGATCTCATCCAAGAGATGAAAAGCGCCCACGGCGCCCTGAGCCGCGAAACCCGCTGGCGGCTTGCCCGTGAGGCCTTCTCTCTAACCGCCGCGTACGACACGGCGATCGCAAACACACTGGACCAGATCGCGGCCCACGCCGACGCGGCTCCGTCTCCCGAAGCCTCGGCTTCTCCCGACCCCACCGCCCTGCCCACCACTTTGCGCATCAACTTGCCGCTCGCCCAACCCCTGCGCTACGGCGAGAATCCTCACCAGCGTGCAGCACTCTATTCCGATGGAACAGGTCTCGGCGTCGCTGGCGCCCATCAGCTCCAGGGCAAGGAGCTCAGCTTCAACAATCTTGTCGATCTCGAAGCCTGCTGGGAGCTGACGCAGGAATTCGACGAGCCGATGGTCGCCATCATCAAACACACCAATCCCTGCGGTGCGGCCACCGGCGCCAGCATCCTTGAGGCTTATACCAAGGCGCTGGCCGCTGACCTGGTTTCGGCCTTTGGTTCCGTAATCGGCATCAATCGATCCGTTGATGGCGAGGCTGCCGCCGAAATCAGCAAGCTGTTTGTTGAGGCCATCGCAGCCCCGTCTTTCACGCCGGAAGCCCGCGAACGCTTCGCCGCCAAGAAGAACCTGCGCCTCGTCGAGGTTCACTCTGCCCCGCCGCGACCGGTCGTCAAGCACGTGTCGGGGGGAATGCTCCTGCAGGATGCCGATACCGCCCGAATCACTGAAGGCGAGTTAAAGGTTGTCACATGGCGTCCGCCTACGGCTGAAGAGCTGCGCAGTCTGCTCTTTGCCTGGCGCGTCTGTAAGCACGTTAAATCGAACGCCATCGTCTATGCGCGCGACGGACAAACCGTGGGCATCGGCGCAGGGCAGATGAGCCGCGTGGACGCAGCCCGCTTTGGCGCGCAAAAGGCAGTTTTGCCTCTTCAAGGCACAGTAGCCGCCTCGGACGCCTTCTTTCCCTTCCCCGATGGCCTCGAAGCCGTTGCGCAGGCCGGAGCCACCGCGGTGATTCAGCCGGGAGGGTCGGTAAAGGACCAGGACGTGATTGCCGCCGCCGATAAGCTGGGAATCGCTATGGTTTTCACCGGCATCCGCCATTTCCGGCACTGAGCTTCGAACACTTTTCCTGGTCTTCGCTGAGGACGGGTTTGCTGCCGCAACCCCTCGCCCACAAGTACCTTATCCGGTGGTTTCACGGGTTTGTCCGCGCGAAAATGCCAGCAATCTGCCGCGCAACTGCGACCAAAGACAGGTAAAATCGTCTCTAAAGAAGGTAGGCAGGCCCGGCCACCTGCCCGTGGAGCCCTTCTGCACTCCGGAACGAGATCGCCCACAGCACCCCGGCCCGAAAGGCATGGAATCCTCAAGAATGAAGAACTTAAAACCTAGTTTGCTGCCCCTCAGGCTTTTGTTTGCCGCCGCATCGCTCGTTTTGCTGCCCACACCAAGTACGCGCGCCCAAAGCGCGACTGCAAAGCCAGCCGCTAACAGCGCCGCCACCGCCAAACCGGCAGCCGACCCCGGCCCGAAAGCGGGCGATCGCGCCAAGTCGTATTTCCATGCGGCGATGGCCGATATTTATGAGGAGGAAGCCGCCACCTCGGGCAAGCCCGAGTTTGTGACGCACGCGGTTGAGGAGTACAAGGACGCGCTCAATGCCGATCCCGGTTCCGCGGAATTGAATGACGCGCTGGCCGAGCTCTACTTTCGCACCGGCAAAGTGCACGAGGCTGAGGCCACCGCACGAGGCCTGCTGAAGAGTGCTCCCGACAACATCGACGCGCACAAGCTGCTGGGACGAATCTATCTGCGCCAGTTGAGCGAGGCGCAGAACGCCGTCTCGTCCTCCTCGCCAAGCGGGAATGCGCTCGACCAGGCCATCGCCGAGTACGAAAAGATCATTGCGCTGAAGCCAAAGGACGTAGAGGATCGAATGGTCCTGGGCCAGCTTTATACCGTCAAGCACGAGCCCCAGAAAGCCGAAGACCAGTTCAAGACCGCGCAGAACCTCGATCCGGATTCTGAAGATGTGGTGCTGAACCTGGCCCGTCTTTACGCCGAGAGCGGCGATGTGGAACATGCCGCAAAGGTGGTCGAAGCCGTTCCGGAATCGGACCGCACAACCAAGATGGAGTTCGCCCTGGGAGCGGCCTATGAGCAGTTGAAGCGGCCCAAGGACGCAATCGCCGCTTACCGGCGCGCCGCCGACCTGGAGCCTGGCGAATCGCGCACCATGGGCGCTCTTGCCCAGGCTCTTCTCAACGATGACCAGCTCGACGCGGCCCTGAAGGAATATCGCGATCTGGCCGATGTTGATCCCGACGACACCACCACGCTCATTCATATCGGCGAGATTCAGCGCCGGCAGGGTAAATACGAAGATGCGCTGACAACCATCAAGAAGGCCCTCAAGAAAGACCCCGACTCGCTTGAGGCCGGCTATAACGAAGGCCTGCTGCTGGACGTACTGGGTCGCTATGACGAGGCCACACAAGTCTACGAGCACATGGTCGATCTGACCTCCCACGCGAATGGGGCTTACACCGGCGAAGAAAAGAACAATCGCGGCATCTTCCTTGAACGGCTGGGCGCGCTTTATCACGAGCAGAACAAGGTGGACCAGGCCATTGCCGCCTACCAGAAGATGATTGATCTGGGCGGCGATCAGGCGCTGCGCGGCTACCAGGGCCAGGTCGATACCTATCGCGACGCCAAGATGTTTGACAAGGCCATCGATGTTTCGGAAAAGGCCGTTGCCGCCAATCCCAAGAACTCCGATCTCAAGCTCATGCTGGCCGGTGAATTGGCCGACGATGGAAAAGCTGACGAAGGCGTGGCAATGGCCAAGGGCCAGCTGACCAATGGTGACAAGGACCGCGTCGTTTGGCTGACATTAGCCCAGATCGACACTCGTTTGCGCCGGTGGAAGGATGGCGAGGAAGCCCTGAGCAAGGCCGACGAGTTGACCACCAAGAAGGATGACCGCGTCTATCTGCTCTTTCTGCGCGGAGCGCTGGCCGAGCGGCAAAAGCGCTTTGATCCCGCCGAACAGTACTTCCGCCAGGCCCTGGACCTGGATCCTTCCAATGCCATGGTGGCGAACTACCTGGGTTACATGCTGGCCGACAAGGGAATCAAGCTTTCTGAAGCGCTCAAATTGATCCGCAAGGCGGTGGAGCAGGAGCCCATGAACGGCGCGTATCTCGATTCGCTTGGCTGGGCCTATTTCAAGCTCGGTCAATACGAGCTCGCCGAGGAAAATCTGCGCCAGGCCGTCGAACGCGACCAGACCGACCCCACCGTTCACGACCATCTCGGCGACCTCTACGAGAAAACCGGCCGCATCCGTCTGGCCGCCACACAATGGGAGCTATCGCTTGCGGAGTTCTCCAAGTCTTCAACTGCCGACGTGGAGCCCTCTGAAGTAGCCAAGCTGCAACACAAGCTGGAAAGCGCTCGGGTAAAACTCGCCAAGGAAGAGAGCATTACCGGGCCGCCCAAGTCGGAGTAGCCCACCTCCTGCCAGATCGATTCTGAACGCTGAAACGGCGGCCCACTCTTTTTGGAGAGGCCGCCGTTTCAGTGTTCCATCGCCGAAAACCGGCTGCACGCGTGAGCTGATTCCATTCCAGGGCAGCGCGTCATCGTGTCGGGCTGCTCAGCATGGTGAGCAGGTCATCTTTCGCCCTTTCCTCGTCGAGAGCGGCGCGCTCTGGATTAAAGTCGCGCCGCGCTCGAGGCATTCCTATTTGGCTTGCGCCGCCGCGGCAGTGTAGGTGTCGACGTTGATCTTATCCACCAGCGTGGTGCCGGTGTCTACAAACACCGGATACGGCGCGAACGGATCATCGCTGTAGTCCTTGCTGAGCTGCGAGGGCGGGTTATGGAAAACCTCATCAAGAGCCTTCAGCCCGGTGTAGGCCATGGTCCACGGCTTTTGCGCAATGGTCGAGTCGATTGTTCCAGCCTTGATGGCGTCAAGAGTGCCCTGATCCGCATCCCAGGCGATGACCACCCTGTCCGTGGCGTTTGCGCGCTTCACTACCTCGGCGACCTGCTTGCCCGCGGAAGCCTCAAGGCAAACAAAAGCGTCGATCTTTTTGGGTCCGGTCTGTGCCAGCAGCTCCTGGGTTTTGTCGAATGCCACGCGTGCATCGCCCTTGATGTCGATCACATCGACAATGTGGATGTCCGGCCGGGTGGCCAGAACGTCCTTGAAGCCCTTCAGGCGCTCCTCCGTATTGGGCTGCCCGACCAGCGTGAAGAAGATCACATTACCCTTGCCGCCGAGCTTCTGAATCAGCCGCCGGCCGCCCAGGCGCCCAGCCTCCAGGTTGTTGGTCCCGATAAAGAAAAGCCGCCGGCTGCCGGCTGCATCGGAGTCGAAGGTGATTACCGGGACCCCGGCCTGGATGGCCGCATCGATCCCCGGCTGCAATACGGAAGCATCTGAAACCGAAATCAGGATGCCGGCCGGCTTCGCTGCAACGGCCTTTTGCAGTTCAGCAAGCTCGGCCTGAGCATCGAAGGTCTCGGGCCCGGCAATTTTTGGTGTCACATCATAGACCGCGGCAGCCCTGTTGAATCCCGCCACGGCCGTCTGCCAGTAGGGCAGATTCATATTCGAGGCGATCAGATAGTAGACCTCTTTCACCGAGTGATATTTGCACCCCGATGTGAATGCAATCGACGTCGCCAGCACTGCCAATGCAACCCGTGTGATTGTTTTCATACTTGCCTCCAGGTCCTGAAGTGAAAAGTTTCTGGGACGCGCAAAGGAATACGTTTGTGTTCGTACTCCCCGAAAAGTCCGGATGGTACTCCCGTATCACGTGCGTTGTCCAATTCTGCTGTACGTGCAACTTTATAACACCGCATAGCCCCATGTATCGTGATTCAGCGCACGCACATTGCTCCGGCCTTGCAATTTCAATGCAACAGCAGCTCTCTCGCGAGACCCCAGACGTGCAGCCATGGCCCCGGACCGCAGTGTACCCTGAACAAAACGGTTCGCTCATTGATGACGTGGGATTCAAAACCGCCCGGCCCGCTGCCCCCTGGAATCGCAGCTGACGAAAGTGGAGAACTTGCGCGCCGCAAATTTGCCGAGCCCCCCCATCCCTACCGAACTCCGTTTGCCCGCGACGCCGCACGAATTCTGCATGCGCGCGCCTTTCGCCGCCTCGCCGGCAAAACCCAGGTCTTCGCCCGGCTGCCCGGCGATCCGCCAAGTGACCACTTCCGCAGCCGGCTCACTCACACGCTGGAAGTAACCCAAATCTCCCGCACCCTTGCCCACACCCTCGGACTCAATGCGGAACTCGTCGAGGCGCTCGCACTGGCGCATGACATCGGCCATCCCCCTTTCGGGCATGCCGGCGAAAAGGCACTCGACCACGTCCTGAGCGCCAAAGGATTGGGCTTCGACCACAATTTGCACGCCCTGCGCATTGTCACTTGGTTCGAGGAGCGGTATGCAGCCTTTCGCGGCCTGAATCTCACCCTCGGCGTCCGTGAAGGCATCGTCAAACATTCCCGCGATTATTCCGCATTCGATCATCCCGAGCTCGCCGAATACTTTCTCGATCAGCGTCCCCCTCTCGAAGCGCAGCTCATCGACCTGGCCGATGAAATCGCCTATCTGACTGCCGACCTCGACGATGGCCTCGACTCCGGCATCCTCACGTTTGCGCAAGTCCGCGACGGCGTGCCGCTCTTTCGTCGTTTCCACGACTCTGTGCTCGTCGACTATGCCGCCGCTGCCCCGAAACTGACCGCCTACGAGGCGCTCAAGCGCATCCTCAATGCACTTGTAACCGATCTGATGAATGAAGTGCGTCGCTGCGTAACCGCAATCGGCGCGACGACGCTTGAGGAAGTCCGCCACGCGCCGGAAAGGCTGGCCGCGCTAAGCCAGGCGATGGAAGCAGAACGGGCCGCCGCCAAGGAATTTCTTTACCTCAACTTCTACAACTCCCCCGGCATGGCAGAGGCGCATACGCACGCTACCTATGTTGTCGAGGGGCTTTTTGCCTCACTCATGGACGACCCGAGCCTTCTCCCCGCAGATCATCAGGCCCAGATTCCCACCGAGGGTCTCGCCCGCACCGTCGCCGACTACATTGCCGGCATGACCGACAGCTACATTGAGCAGCTATGGGCTCGTTACGGCGTGCATTAGGATGTTCAGCCCTATTGCACTGTTCCCTGCGGCCTGAGCCGTCTCAGGTCGAGCGCGCATTCTACGGCGTTCAGTGCGTACAAACGCAGATTGTCAGAAGCGGCCCACAGCCACAAACGCGATGTCTCCGACGGATTTCGAGAACCCGGTTCTGGACGCATGCGGATCGACACATCATTCTGCCCGGTAGCCGCCAGGTTCGACGGCGAGTCCGTGTCCTCCAGAACCAGATCCACGTGGTCGCCGCTCAAAGCGTCCTCCAGGATCGAAATCTCCACGGGCCTCTCCAACTCCACCGCGATCGAAAATGCGTGACCATGAAAAACCGGCGCATGAATTGCCTGCAGCGAGATGGGGGGCCATCGATTGCCCGCCAATGCGACGTAATGGCGGCGCACCCGGGCCTCCTGTGCAATCAGGCTCACGGTGGCGTTCTCCCCAAATCCCGCGAGCAGGTTATACGCGACTTGAGCGTCAAAAACGGCCCGCGGCAGACCTTGGAAGCTGAGAAGGTTCACTGTCTGCTGGTGCAACTCGTCCATGGCGGCTCGCCCGAATTCGCTGGCCGGAAACAGCAGCGTCGCAGCGGCAAAGCGCACCGGCACGGCCTGCTGCAGCCGCTCCATTACCAGCGCCAGGGCCAAAGCTGCCGAATGCGCGGGAACCACTGCAGGCGTGAACAAGTCAGCGCTCGCTGCTTCCATCCCAATCCACGGGGCACGCACCAGCACTCCCGGCTCCTGGTCCAGCGCGCCGGAGAGGTCCAGCACCGTTGAACCCGCCGTGAGCGCCTGCCGCCAGTGCCTGAGAGTTAGTTCCTCGCGGCCGCAAAAAAAAGTAAAGTCTGTATGCTCGAAGGAATCTGGACCGATGGGCTGGACAAAAGTGACCTCGTCACCCACCTGGTCCAACTGTCCCAGTCCCTCGCTTTCGTCCAGCAGGACAAAACTCGCCGCGGCGAGTGTCGAATCGGAGAGGGCATCTTTCACCTCTTTGCCCAACAGAGTGCTAGCACCTGCAATCGCGATTTTGTACACAGGCATCCTTTCGTGATGGGGAAGAATTCAACCGGTCGGCTCATGCCGCTCACCGACTGGTGATCCGCCAATCCGCCGCGGCGGACGCATTCCTGCTCTGGGGTGGCGGGTAAAGGTTAATTCAGCGAGGCCAATCCTACCCGTGTCGCAGTGGGTCAGGTTCCTGCGCGCCTCTTTCCTTAGATTCAGCCAGACCGCCCGATGGACGACGGCGACGACGGCGCGACCACGAATATGCTGCGCGCGCCCAAATCCCCGAAAACATGTAGACCAGTCCAATTCCGAAAAAGACAACGTGCGAAAACCGCGCCATGACATAGATCACGATCGACAGAAGAAACAATATCTGGAAGGGATGGCTCCGCGAAAAATTGATTTCCTTGCCCGACCAGAACCGCCACGTGCTCACCATCAGGAATCCGGCGAGCCCCACGAGAAGGATCCATGGAATCGCGATCCACCATGCCTGCACTGGAATTCCGTAGCAAAGGTGCACTGTGGAGGCAAGCAGCCCGGCAGCCGCTGGAATCGGCATGCCGACGAAGTACTTGCGGTCGGGCCGGCCCGGATTGCGCGGTTGAGCATCGTGGCTGATGTTAAATCGAGCCAGCCGCGACACGCCGCCAATCAGAAACAGAAAACAGACGAAAGCGCCCGCATGCTGCAAGTCGGTGCGTAATTGGGGATTGATGGAATCGGGCAGAAAGTGAAATCCCCAGATCAACCCCAGCAGGCTGGGCGCCACTCCAAACGTAATGGCGTCGGCCAGCGAATCCAGTTCCTTGCCAAATTCGCTTGTGGTGTTGGTCATGCGGGCGATGCGCCCGTCCAGCGAATCAAATGGAATTGCCAGAACGATGGCAAGGGCTGCCCAGTCAAGATGCGTTGCCGCGTCACCGCTGATCGCCTTGATCGTCTCGGTAATGGCGAAAAAACCCGCACCGATATTGCCCATGGTAAACAGCGAGGGCAGCAGGAACATTCCGCGGCGCAGCCTCGCCTTGGCGTTGGCTCTGGCCTGAACCGGGTCGCGGTGATTCACGGGCGTTCTCCACCGCGCGCTTCAGAATAGGCGCTCGCGCTGCTGGTCGCCGTCGCAGCCATCGCCAATTCGAACTCTGGCATTTCAGCCAGCACGCTTGCGCCGCCGCGCACCCGCTGACCCTTTTTTACGCGAAGTTTGGCCTCGGCAGGCAGCAACACATCCACGCGCGAGCCGAATTTGATCAGCCCCACACGCTCCCCGCGCTCCACCGTATCGCCTTCGCGCTTGGTAAAGACAATGCGGCGTGCCAGGAGCCCCGCGATCTGTTTGAAAGTCACCTCGAAGCCCGCACCGCGCACCGTCACGACATTCTGTTCGTTGCGGTCCGCCGAGGCCGGATTCATGGCGTTCAGATATTGACCTTTTTGATAGTGAACCGCGGCGAGAACGCCGCTGATGGGCGAGCGGTTTACGTGGACATCAAACACGCTGAGAAAGACACTGATACGCTGCCGGGGACCCGCGACCGTCGTAATTGTGACCGTTTCTGTCACAAGTCCGTCGCCGGGGGAGACAATCAGACCCTCGCCCACGGGAATTGGCCGTTCTGGATCGCGGAAAAACCAGAGAAAGAATGCCGCAAGCAGCAGGGGGATCATCGGCCAGATCCACCCATGCGTGGCCCACGCCAGCACTGCAGCTACCGCCAGGAGGCTTAGACCGTATATGTAACCGTCACGAACCATTGTCCCTAACGATTATACGGTTGAATTGCTCGCCGCACGGCGTCAGCGACACAGCCATCTACAACAGTGGCTGTCGCCGCCGGTCCTTCAAGCGCCCGCATCCGTCAAAAATCTGAAAACTACGCCATCACCGCAGGGCGGTGTTCCAGCGCGAAGATCAGATCCTTGGCGTGCAGTTTCAGCTTTTTGAGCCGTACTTCCTCGAGCTGTTCATCTTCAGAGAGGTAGGGCTTTTGAATCAACTCTTCCAACCGCTGAGCGTAGCGGCGATGTTCGGCTTGCAGGCGGTGTATTTCTTCGCTCAGCGTGGAATCCTGGATCTCATCCATCAAGCACCTCCGTATATTACTGAACATTTACATATAGCTCCCCGACGAGACAATCGGCAAGAGCGAAGAACGGAGAATTTGATCGCCCCTGTGAATATTTGGCCTTTGCCAGGGAAGCCGTGAGCCCGATCACAATCAAGAATGCCCGGCTTGGCTGTCTTCGCTTAAATCAACTTCAGACGCATCACGAGGGCATCTTCAATCGGCTCAGCGTAGTAGCCAGGGCGCCAGCCCGCCTCAAGGAAACCAAGTGACCCATAAAGCGTCTGGGCCGACCGATTCGAGACACGCACTTCGAGCAACAGTTCGCTGGTCCCCCGTTCGAGAAGCTCAGCAGTCAGAGCCGTTATCAGCCTTCGCGCCACTCCGAGCCGCTGAAATGCGGTCGCGACGACGATCGTTTCCAGCTCAGCTTCAGGCGGCGTAACGCTGGCAACAGCAAAGCCGGCTACCGTTCCCGTTGATGCGTCTTGAGCCACCAAGGCAATGCGTTTTGGAGTAGTTTCTCCGCCCACCGCAGCTTCGTACACCATACGCGGCCACTGGGGCGCCTGTTTAAGGCTTTGAGCAATCTCGATCACCCGGTCCAGATCCGCTACGGTCATTGGACGAATCCGGAACTTTTGCACGACGGGATTCATGCGGTCTTTCGCCGCCTGGCAGGCGCTTCGCCGAAGATCTCCGCGTCCGATCGGCGCAGGTAGTGCCCGTCCATCAGCGCCAGGTCTGCGTACTTCCCGGACAAAACACGCGGTGCCGCAAGCTCCAGCGCGTCCGCTGCCGTGGGAGCGGCAACTCGCACCATTTCCGCGCCGGGCCACGCCGTGCTCAGCAGAATTGCGGCCGAATCGTCACAGACGGCAATCCGTGCCGGGGGGCGTTCGAGAGCGGCAATTTCCGCTGCTCCCGCCAAGATCTCCCGAGTTTCCGCTGCATGTCCGCCCAGCCGCAAAAAAACCTCGTGACGATGCGCGTCCAGCGCCGCCGACGACACCCTGGACGCGCTCGCCAATACATCGAGCCGTGACACCGCCGCCACAGGAATGGAAGATGGCTCGGCCAGCCCTTTCACGGCACTCAACCCGACACGCACACCGGTAAAGCTTCCCGGCCCATTGACGGCGACAATGGCGCCCACATCTTTCAGCTGAAAGCCGGTCCGCGACAGCAGCTCTCCCACCGCCGCCACCAGCGTGGCCGAATAGCTGCGTCCGGCAAGCTCGATCTGGCCCAAGTGCTCCAGCTTCGAGCCGGTAAGCCGCCCCAGCGCAACTGAACCGGAAGGCCCGCAGGTATCAATAGCCAGCACGAGCATGGTCGAGCCATTTGCCTTTCTACACCGCTGCGAGTGCCTGGTCCAGATCGGCAATCAGGTCTTCCTTGTCCTCGATGCCCATCGAGAGCCGCACCCGCCCCTCGGTAATGCCCACCGCCGCGCGCTCTGGATCGGTCATCGAGCCATGTGTGGTAGTAGCCGAATGCGACGCCAGAGACTCCACGCCACCCAGCGACTCCGCATTCAGGAACAGTTTGAGTGCGCCAAGGAATCGTCCCGCCGCCGCGCGCGAGCCGAGATCCATGCTCATCATCGAGCCGAACCCCTTCTGCTGCCGCAAGGCCAGTTCGTGTTGCGGATGACACTTCAGTCCCGGATAGTTCAGTCCGCTGACCTTGGGATGCGTGGAAAGGAACTCCGCCACGGCGCGGCCGTTTTCTTCGTGCGCCTTCATACGCAAAGGCATGGTCCGGATCCCGCGCAGCACGAGGTAGCACTCGAACGGCGACAGGATGCCCCCGGCCGCCTTCTGCACAAAGCAGAAACGCTCCTTGTGCTCCGGCGTTGAGCCGATCAGCGCCCCGCCGATTCCATCGGAATGGCCATTGAGGAATTTCGTCGTCGAGTGCATCACAATGTCTGCGCCCAGTTCCAGCGGGCTCTGCAACACCGGCGACATGAAGGTATTGTCCACGCTCACTTCCGCACCGTTGGCGTGCGCCAGCTTGCTGATCGCAGCAATGTCGCTCAACACCATCAGCGGATTGGTGGGCGTCTCCACGTGAATCAATTTCGTATTGGGCCGGATGGCCGCGGCCACGGCGTCCAGTTTGTCCGTGTCGACATATTCGACCTCGATGCCATAATGGCTCACGATCTTGTCAAAGAGGCGCAGAGTTCCGCCATACGCGTGGCGCGTGCACAGCAGGTGATCGCCCGCGTGCAACATCGCCACCAGGCCGGAGATGGCTGCCATGCCGCTGGTAAATGCGTGGCCGCTGACGCCACCTTCGAGCGCCGCCAACGCCGTTTCAAGGCGGTCGCGCGTAGGATTGCCCGCGCGCGAGTAGTCCCAGCCCCTGTCTGTACCGATACCGGTCAGTTCAAAGGTCGAGGAGAGGTAAAGGGGCACATTCACGGCGCCCGTCAGCGGGTCGGGATGTTGCCCGGCATGCACGGCAAGGGTCGAGTACCTGTATGGGGACATGGAGAGGCGTAGCTCCTGGGTTTCAGGGTTCCAGGTATTAGCTTATCGTGAGAAGGCGGTCCGCTACTTCTTCACTGGACCGCCGGCCTTTTTCGGCACCCGCGTCACCGGGAAATAGCCCGTTCGCGTTCTGACCGTCAGCTTGCCCTTTCCCTGCTCTTCGGCCGTCACCTGCACGCGGCGGAAGCCCGGCTCGGTGGTGGGCTTGGTGGAGTGATAGCCGATGGTGTACTGGCTGCGAATGTCGCGTGCCACCTCGGCGGCGATCTGGTCCACCTGCTCCATTGACCTGGGAACGAATGCCATGCCGCCTGTCTCGGTTGAAAGCATCTCCAGGGCGCGGCGCGCGTGCCGCACTTCCGAATGCGTCATCTCATCGCCAAACAGCAAACCGATTGTATAAATCACCGGGCCGGAGAGCTGCTGAACGCGGCGGATGGTCTGCTCCAATGTCAGCGTCGAGGCATTATCCTCGCCGTCGGTAATCACAATGAGCACCTGCTTGGGCCGCTTGGCGTCAGCTACCAGCTTGTCCGCGGAGGCCACAATCGCGTCGTACAGTGCCGTGCCGCCTCTCGACTCGATGTGCGACAGTCCGTCACGCAATCTGTTCACGTCAGATGTAAAGTCCTGGTCGATGAACGCCTCGTCGGAAAAGTTCACGACGAACGCCTCATCCTGGGGATTGGAGGCCTCGATGAGGTCCAGCGCGCTTTTGTTGACTGCGGGCCGCTTCCTCGACATGGACCCCGAGTTATCTACCACGAGTCCGATTGAGACGGGCAAATCGGTGTGCTGAAAACTGATGACGGTCTGCTTTACCCCGTCTTCAAAGACCTGAAAATCGTCCTTCTTCAGACTCTGGACCAGTTCGTTGCCCGCGAGCACGGTGCAATTCAGCGCCACTTCCTCCACGTCCGTGCGAAGAATGTACCCCTCGCCTTCCTTGCGCAGAGGGGCGGCGCTGGCCGGCGGCGGCGTTTCACCGTCGGGCGAGCGCACCGGATCATGGTCCACAGTAAGGGATGGAGCCTGGGCAGGCGCTTTCTCTGTGGGCTTTTGTTGCGCCCCTAGCGACAGCGCTGATGCTAAGAAAAGGAGTAGGAAGACCGCGTTATTGCAAAGGCGCATAGTACCCGGTTCGAGCATGGACAGTAAGTGGAGGCAATCCCGACGGAGGATTGAGCTTCACCTTCACTTTACGCCACTTGCCGTCGCGGTTCAGATCCTTGGGCGTATAGCCGATCACATATTGGTTGCGAAGTTCGGTGGAAATCTTCTCGGCAATGTCTCCCATCTCTGAGAGATCGTCGACCCGGTAAAGTCTCCCGCCGGTTTCCTCTGAAAGGTCGTTGAGCAATTGCGGGCCGGTCCGCTCCTCAGGTGTGGCAGCATACGGATCGAAGATGCCGATGGAATAAATCTCGGTGTCGGACTCTCTGACCTGCCCGCGTACCTCGCCTTCAGTGTAGCGGGAGCGATTGTCGCCGCCGTCAGACACCACCAGGAGCGCCTTGCGCTGATGCTTGGCTTCTTTCATCTTTTCGACACCGTAATAAATTGCGTCCAGCAACGCCGTGCGATGCCCGCTGCGCACCGTCGCGAGCCGCGCCTCAATGTCTTCGACGGAGCTGGTAAAGTCTTCAATCAGCTCCGGCCGGTCGTTGAACCCGATGACGAAAAACTCATCTTCGGGGTTGGCCGTCTTGATGAATTGCAGAATCGACTCGCGTGCGCGGATCAGTTTTGACGTCATTGAACCGGAAAGATCGAAGATAATGCCGATGGAAACCGGCGCATCCTCGCTGGCAAAGCTGGCTATTCTCTGTTCCCCATTATTTTCGTAGACTTGAAAATCGGCCTTTTCCAAGCCCGTCACCAGGCGGTTCATCGGGTCCGTTACCGTCACCGGCACCAGGACCATATCCACATTCATGCGGATCAACGAACCCGGCCGCGCCTTCAGCGCTCCTGGACCAGTGACGGCCGGCGCTTCGGCTCCCTTGGGCGCTCCCGTAGCCGGCGCCGACGCAGGGGGCGGCGTCACATGCACCTTGTTCAATGGATCGTCCTGAGCCTTGGCGCTGGATAAACAGGACACTGCCGCCAGGCCGATCCACACTACAAATCCAAACGAGCCGCAGCACCAGCACGTGGCTCTTGGGGTGTTGCGCCGATCGGGTTGGTTCCTCATTCCGGAATACCTGAGATTGAAGGCGATATTAGCACGCTTTACAGGGTGCAGGCTTCAGGGCCTTGTCACCACATTGTCATCTTTCTGCTTGCCTGTTCGCCTGCTCAACAAGGACCGGATCGACGCGCCCGCTGAGATACAATCGACCCTGAGTGCACTCAAGCCCCCGACGGAAACCGAGGAGGGCTCCACGTGCAAAATTCCGCTGTTTGAACCGGGAGCAAGACCTTCCGCATGGCTAGCATCTACCCATTTCGTGCCTGGCGCTATAACTCTTCAGTCGTACAACTGGGCGACGTGGTAACCCAGCCCTACGACAAGATCTCGCCCTCTATGCAGCAGGCCTACTATCAGCGCAGCCCATACAACCTGGTCCGCATCATTCTGGGCCTGCCTGAACTCTTTGACGCTGAAAGAGGCGAAAGCGTCTACACGCGAGCGGCGCGCGATTTCACCGCCTGGCGTGAACAAGGCGTGCTGGTGCAGGAGAAAAATCCCTGCATCTTCGCCTACTCGCAGCAGTTCCGCGTTCCGGGGACCGGCGAGTTGAAGGAAAGGCGCGGTTTTATCGCCCTCGGCAAACTCCACGATTACGCCGAACAGGTGGTCTTTCGCCACGAATACACCCTTTCAAAGCCCAAGAGCGACCGCCTTAATTTGCTGAAAGCTACGCGCGCTCACTTCGGCCAGATTTTCATGCTCTACTCTGATCCCGCGCGGAGTGTAGAGAAGGTTCTTTATGACAAGAACGGCCGCGCCGACGCTGAAGTGACCGATGAATACGGCGTATTGCACCGCCTGTGGCGCGTCGAGGATCCGGCGGCCATCCGCCTGCTGATCGCCGCGATGGCCGACAAAAAGCTCATCATCGCCGATGGCCATCACCGCTATGAGACCGCGCTTAACTACTCCCGCGAACACGCATCCGCCTCGCTTGGCCGCGCTGAGCACAGCACCAACGAATTGCCCCACGCTGCCTTCCCTGAAGCTGCAGTGATGATGACCTTCGTCAACATGGATTCCGACGGCCTCGTCATTCTCCCCACGCATCGCGTCGTCCACGATCTGGCGGGCTTTGATGCAGCCGCCTTCGCGCGCGCCGCCGAAGAGTTCTTCACGGTCGAGAAGCTGCCCGACTCTGACGCAGCGAATTACACCGAGACCCTCAGCCATCAGCAGGGCACGGCCTTTGTGGCAATCACCCGCACGGGAGCTTTGTTGTTGCGCGCAATGCCCGATGCCGTGGCGGCGGCACTGGCCAGTTTGCCCGAGCACCAGCGCAAGCTTGATTTGAGCTGCCTCCACACCATCGTGCTCGACCGGTTGTTGGGCCTTGACGCCGAAAAAGTGCGCGAGCAGACGAACATCCGCTACCTGCGCGATGCCAGCGAAGCGGTGGAGCAGGTGCGCCGCGGTGAGGCCGATGTTACATTCCTCACCAATCCCGTCACCATGAATCAACTGCGGGAAGTGGCCTTTGCTGGTTCTGTGATGCCGCAAAAGTCCACTGATTTCTTTCCCAAGCTGCTCAGTGGTCTCACCATCTATGCGCTGGAGTAAGATGGCCCTCCTGCGTCATTCCGCAGTCCCGGCGATTGGGTTAGTTGCAGCCTCAATATCGATGGCTCTGCCGGTGGCGGGGCAACAACCTCCGTCTGCTCCCGCAGCCCGGTTTGTCGTCGTGCTCGATGCCGCCCACGGAGGCGATGACGCCGGTGCTCGCCTCGCCAGCGGTCAGTCGGAGAAGGCGGTCACCTTGGCCCTCAGCGTCCGCCTGCGTTCCCTGCTGGCCGCGCGCGGCATTGCAGTCGTCACCACCCGCGAATCCGATACCACGATCGACCCCGGCAAGCGCGCAGAAATCGCCAACCGCACCAACGCCCAGGCTTGCCTTAATCTTCACGCCACTGAGAGCGGAGCGGGTATCCACCTTTTTGCCTCTTCGCTTGCTTCAGCTCAGCCCACCCGCTTTATGGCCTGGAAAACGGCTCAGGCAGCCTTTGTAACGCAAAGTCTGGCCCTGGCTGGCACGCTCAACTCCGTGCTGCTCCATGCCGATATGAGTGTCACCCTGGGCCGAACGGCTTTGATCGCGGTAGATAGCATGACCTGCCCAGCCGTCGCGATCGAGATTGCGCCGGAGCGCGCGCCCGACGGCAAAGTTACCGCCGAGCCGGACGATCCCGATTACCAGGCGCGTATAGCCGCCACGCTCGCCGCCGCGGTGCTCGAATGGCGCGCCGATGCCGGCCACCCGGAGGCTCGCCAGCCGTGATTCCCCGCCACCAGAAGGTCCTGTTCGTCATCCTGTTGTTGGCCTCGGTAGCCATGGGCGCGTTACTCTGGCGGTTGCGCGAGCGTGCTCACGAGCGCCTACTGGTGGGCGAAAATACCGCACCCACCCAGGCTCCCGAAGTTGCACCCGCAGAGCAAGTTACGCTATTGGTTGCCAACGACACCGACGGATCACTGCTCACCCAGGCTCGTACCTTGCCACTGCCCCCCGATCCCGGCGCCCGAGCCCGTGTCCTTCTGGGCAACCTGCTGGACCTCTACGCAGCCCCCGGCGCCGCCCACCCTGTCTCCGGCGGCGCTGCCGGCATCGGCCAGGTCTTTCTGCTTCCCCTCCCCGGCGCTAAGGATCCTCAAAACCCCGGCGCTCAACTAGCCGTGATCAACCTGACCGGCGCATTCGCCACCAGCCACCCGTCGGGTCTCGAGACCGAAACACTCACCGTGCTCTCCATCTGCGGCACCTTACATGCCAACCTGCCCACCGTCACCCAGGTCCGCTTCCTGGTCGATGGCCAGCAGCATGCGACCCTTGCCGGGCACGCTGACCTGACCCGAACCTACCTCACCGCAGACGCTATCCCAGCCGGGGCGACAGGCCAAGGGGCGATTCCCAGCCTCGGAACAAGCCCAAGTCCGGGTACGAATCCCACACCGCCCACAAGTCAAGGAAGCAACCCGTGAGCACAGCACCCGACAGAGCAATCCCCACCATCGGCGTCTTCGATTCCGGCTTTGGCGGCCTCACCGTGCTGCGCGCCCTCATTGCCCGCGCGCCCCAGGCAAACTTTGCCTTCATCGGCGATACCGCGCGTCTCCCCTACGGTTCCAAGTCCCGCCGCACCATAGCCCGCTACGCCGCCCAGAGCGCCCGCTTCCTGGTCGAGGAACAAAACGCCGAGTACCTGGTCATTGCCTGCAATACCGCCAGTGCCTTGGCACTCGATGCCATCAAGGAAGCCGTTCCTTCTTCCGTCTCCGTTATCGGGGTGATCGAACCCGGTGCCGAGGCTGCCCGAAGAGCGTCGAAGACGGAAGACGTCCTCGTCATTGCCACCGATGCCACCGTACAAAGCCACGCATACGCCGCAGCTTGCCGCGCCCAGGGCCTGCGGGCGCTCGAGAAAGCCTGCCCGCTCCTCGTTCCCCTCGTTGAGGAAGGCTGGACCGACCCACCAGCCTTCCCCGCGTTCGTCGCTGGACCTTCGGCGGCGCAATCCCCACCGCAGGTGGCTGTAACGGCCGAAGTTGTCCGCATCTACTTCGAGGAACTCATCGCCGAAGCCGCAGCCCAGGGCCTCAAGCCGGACACTCTGGTGCTCGGATGTACCCACTATCCGCTACTCAAGCCCCTCATCGAACGCGTTATTCCACCAGGCATGAGGGTCATCGATTCCGCCGAATCCACGGCCGACAAACTTGTCATGCATCTGTGCCAGGACCTCGGCGCCCCGCCAAACCCGGCACCAGTCGATCCAATCCTCCGGTTCTTCGCTACCGACTCCGTCGAAAAGTTCGAGCGCCTCGGCCCACGCTTCCTCGGCCGCCCTGTCGGCACCGTCGATCTGGTCGACCTTGGGGGCTAAAGGCCGCGCGCCGGCTGATATTCTAAAATGCGGTGGGCCCGGCACTTCTCCACACAAGCCTGAGCACGGACCGCCGAGGAAAAGGATAAGCATGATCGATTTGGCGGGTAAGACAGCCGTGGTCTTCGGGCTGGCCAACAAGCGTTCCATCGCCTGGGGCATCGCCCAAAAACTCCACGCAGCCGGCGCCACCCTGGCCATCTGCTATCAGAACGACCGCATGAAGCTCGAAGCCCAGAGCCTCATCGACGAACTCCCCGGCGCCAGCGGCTTCCAGTGCGACGTCTCCGTCGACCAGGAGATCGACACCCTCTTTGCCGCGCTCAAGGAGAAATACGGAAAGCTCGAAATCCTCGTCCATGCGGTGGCTTACGCGCCCGCCGAAGAACTCCGCGGCGAGTTCATCAACACCAGTCGCGAGGGCTTCCGCATCGCCCAGGACGTCAGCGTCTACTCGCTCATCGCCGTCACGCGCGCCGCCGCCCCGCTCATGACCGAAGGCGGCAGCGTCATGACCCTGAGTTACTACGCCGCTGAGAAAGTCGTTCCCAACTACAACGTGATGGCCGTGGCCAAGGCCTCGCTCGAATGCACGGTCCGCTATCTCGCCTGGAACCTCGGCCCGCGCAACATTCGCGTTAACGCCATCTCCGCCGGCCCCATCAAGACTCTCGCCGCCCGCGGCGTGGGCGCTCTCGGCGAAATGATGAAGTCCCACGCCGACCGCGCTCCCCTGCACCGCAACGTCGATCAGCTTGAAGTCGGAGGAGCTGCGTTGTTTCTAGCCAGCGACCTTGCCAGCGCCATCACCGGCGAAATCCTCTACGTCGACTGCGGCTACAACGTCATGGGGTATTAAAAGAGTGCTCGCTCTCTACCAGGGGCTCTTTGATTTCTACCTACCCGATCCCAGCTTCAAAAAGCTGATCACGTCTCTGCGCTCCTGCGGCTTGGCCACGTAAAAATCCATGTTGTTGCCCGGAACAAGTCTGTCGGGATCGCTAAGCCATTGCTCAAGCGTCGCGTCATTCCAGACAATGTGCGCATTCTTCAGCGCCGGCGAATAGGGAAAACCCGCAACCTCTCCCGAGTTGCGCCCGTAGACACCTTGCAACCGCGGTCCCTCACGGTTTTGGTTCAGCGCATGGCATCCGGTGCATCGCCTTTCGAAAATTTCCTTGCCTCGCACGGGATCGCCATCCCCGGCAAGATGTGCCACCGAGCCCGCGCTGGCACCCTGCAACCCTCGCGCCCATTGGGCTAATGCGACCGCGTCTGCATCTGTGATCCGCGTATTCCAATGAATCATCCGATACTGCGGCAGCGGCATCTCATGCGATTTCGTCTCCTGCACCATCTTCGCCGCCAGGGTCTGTTGCAAGTCGGCGGAGTAGGAGTTCCACAAGGAGAGATTCATGGCCCGGCGGCCTTGCGTAATGTCGCGTTCCATCATCCACGACACCGGCGCAAGCCGTGCATAAGCAGGCGCGCGTGTCCCATTTGAATGGCAGTCTGCGCACTTTGCCGTGAGCGTCGCCCGCACTTCAGGCGGCACAGATGAGTTCTCCAACAAAGGCGCCTGCGAGGACCGAGCGGCGAACAAACCCGCATCACCAAAAGGGTGAACACGCGCCAGAAGCGTGGACGCCGCGATTGCGATCGCGCCGGCGATGACCGCTCTCCTCAACCCTCTCACGCCGGTTCCTCCAGCGAGGAATCGACGATGGCAAGATGGCTGTGCCGGCTGATGTACTTCACTTCAGTGATTCCCAGGACGCTCCTCAGTTTGCCGGCGGGCACCACCATGGGACCAGGGCTCGGTGCCTTGCCCGGCGCCGGCTGAGGAAATGCCGTCGACGTTGCTGTATGAAAGGCAACGTTGCCCTCCACCTTCTGCACCACCTGGTGAATGTGTCCATTGAGCACCGTCACCGAGCCAAAGCGCTTCAGATATGTGAGCGCCTCTGCGCCGTCGGGTGTGCCCCAACCCCAATCGGGATAAACCATCCACAACGGTATATGCGCAAAAATCACAATCGGTGTTGAGGCGGAGAGTGAAGCCAGGTCAGTCTTCAGCCAACTCAACTGTTCGGGCCCCAGGCGCCCCATCGCGTCGATCTGCAGAACATTATTGAGACCGATAAAATGCACTCCCTTGTGGGTAAAGCTGTACCAGCCGCTTCCAAGTGTTCCCTTGCCGAACCGCTCGCGATAAACGGCCCCATCGTCCATTGCCGTGTCGTGCTCTCCTGGAACATAGAAGGTTTCGCCTGCTTTGCAGCCCTTGATGAGTTGCTGCGCCGTGTCGAACTCCACCAACTTCGAGGAGTGAGTAATATCGCCCGTGTGCAAGAGCAGAACTGGCGTGACAGGAAGCATGTTGATCTTGTCGAGCGCCAGCTTCAGTGTCCCGGTTACATCCTGGTTAGCCGCCTTGTTGAATCCGATATGGCTGTCACTGATTTGGACAAAGCTGAATCCACCGTTGTCCCCTCCATGTGCTGCCTTTTCGCCGCTCGCGCCGCCAGTCGCAGCGAAGAGTCTGGATGTTGGAACGCCACCAGCCATGGTCCACAAAAGGCCAGTACCTGCCCAGGCCATGCAACTCAAAAAGTTGCGCCGATCGATTCCATCTCTGTTTTGCGAACCTTGTTCTGCCGTTTGCTCTGTTGCTTCGTCCCGGTCGCCCGGTTGACCCTGCGGATGCGCGTGAATTTTTTGATGCTCTTGTTTCATGGGGAAACCCTCCACGGATGCGAACCGGCGGTCGCGGATTTTATTCCCGGGGATGGGAATAATTTTGCTAAATGCCGGTTCTCATCTTCAGAGAGAAGAAGGTATAGTTCGTACTCGATGACGTTGTTGCCCTTCAAGCGTACGGTTCGCGAGAACGGCCCAAAGACCTCCACGTTTGAGGACTTGGCCCTCCCCTTGCTTCCATCGCTTTACAACGTCGCCTTCTGGCTCTCCCGCAACGCGAATGATGCGGAGGACCTGGTGCAGGAAGCATTTCTGAAAGCGTTGCGTGGATTCTCCTCCTTCGAGCCCGGCAGCAACTTCAAGGCTTGGATCTTCCGCATCCTCAGAAACACATACCTGACTTCGCGCACCGGGCTCGCGGCGATGCGCACGGTCGCGCTCGAAGATGAATTGGGAGACAGCAACAATTTAGGCGCGGCCCCGCACCCCGAGGGCGCAATCGATCATCAGACACCGGAGGTGAATCTGATTCAGCTCGGCGATCGAGCTGCATTGCAGGATGCGATGGAAAAGTTGCCGCCGCCCCTGCTCGAAGTGATCCTCCTCTGCGATGTGGAAGAGATGAAATATCGTGAGATCGCCGTCATCCTTGAGCTCCCCATAGGCACCGTCATGTCTCGGATCGCCCGCGCGCGCGCAGCACTGCGTGAAACGCTTCGAAACTCAAACGCAATGTCCTGGGAGTTCCGCGCATGAGCGATCATTTGTCATACGAACTCCTATGCGCGCTGGCCGACGGCGAGCTGTCGACAAATCAACTCGCGGGCGCAAATGAGCATCTCGCCGAGTGCCCATCCTGTACCTCAAATGCCCTTTATCAAAGCCTGCTCAAGTCGGCGACCGCAAGGGCCGGACAACGCTACGCACTGCCCTCTCAATTGCAGACGCGGCTGGCGCATCTATCGCGCCAAGTGGAGGCTTCTCCGGCGCTATCGCCGTCACGCGGCACGCATCGGCCCTTGCTGGGATTTGGCGTTGCCGGTTGGGCAACGGCGTTTGCCATGTTGCTCATCCTGGGAAGCGTCGTGGTTCTTCAGCGCAACACGGAACGACAGGCAATCGCTTCTTCAGGTTTTGCCGGCATCGTAACCGAGGCCTGCGACCAACACGTTGCCACATTGGCAGCGAACTTGCCGCCACAAGTGCTCTCTTCCGACAGGCACACGGTCAAACCCTGGTTCCAGGGAAAAATCCCGTTCAGCTTCAATCTGCCTGAGACTCTGCCCGGCGATACAAAGCTGGAAGGAGCGAACCTGACTTACCTCCGCGGCCAGCCAGCCGCGCTACTTCTCTACAGCATTGGGAAACATCGAGTTTCTGTCTTTGTGCAAGCGAGAACGAATACCAAAACATCCGATCGGCAATCGGCAGACCGCGCGGGATTCCATGTCGACGGCTTCAGCACCAGTGATCTTCAGGTGGTTGCAGTCAGCGATGTAGACCCGGTTCGACTGGCCAATCTGGTTGGCATCCTCGAACAGTCTCAGGCCGGAGATCCCGTCTCTCAAAGTAATTGAGTGTTTTTTATGCGTGACCCGGATTGATTCTTCGTCTCACGTCCGCGAATTCAATGCCTTAACTAACAGCACCCGCATCCCTCGCCGCGCCACGTCCGTCGCCCTTCAACAATGAGAATGGGTACAGCCGCCAGCGCGGCCATCGAATCCACCCAGGCCACGTGCCACGCGGCGTTGATCGCGAGACCCGCCAGCGTTACCGCAGCCAGGTACGCGCAGGTTGCCGATTGCGTTGCATCGGCGGCAAGCGCCGGGTTGTTCAGCACACGTGCCTGCCTGCGCTTCATCCACGCCAACACGGGCATGACCACAAGAGCCAGAGCGGTGATCGCAATGCCCAATAGGCTCGTCTCCACTTTCGCCTTGAACCCAAGCACCGCAATGCACACCACAACAACGGCCAGCACAAACAGCAGAATCGCGGCCGCTCGTTCGGCATGAGTTTTCTTGAGTGGGAACCGGGGCAGAAACTGCAACAGCACCACGGCGGCCGAAAGCAGTTCTACGAAGCTGTCCGATCCGAACGCCGCGAGCGCAACGCTATGCGCCTTTGCCGACGCGTAGAGCGATCCCGCGCACTCCAGCGACATCCACCCCAGAGTGATCCATTGCAGCCACGCGACCTGTCGCGGCAACGGTGGCGTCGCCGCGCACGACCCGCAGCAGACGTCCTCTGTTTCAGAATGAGAATGCGTGACTCGGGAGGTTCCGATCGCCGCCTCCACTTCAGGGATGTTCGGGACTGGACGCGGGGCCTCGATAAGGCTGCCGCTTCGGCGGATGGGATGCAGTTCCGGCTTGAACCGACTGCACCACCGCCTTCCCATTCGCGACTCCGCTCGATGCAATCCCCACTACAACGGGCTGTTTGTCCCCGGCTCCGCTATTCGATTCGCTGGAAGCGACGCCGGTGACCACCGGCCGCAGCCTCCCGTTCTTGCTGGTGGTTCCGCCATTCGCGATTCCAATGACGACCGGCTTTCCGTTCACTCGCTGAGTCAGCGGCCCGCTTGTCTCGTCGGCAGTCTCGTTGAAGGTCTTCGTGTAGGTTGTATCCCCATTGAAGATCTCAACTCGCGTCACAGGCGACTCAACCTTCGCGGTATGTTTTGAGCTACGCCTGCTCCGACTTCCGGGAACCGGTTTTCGTGCATCGTTATCGGCCGATTCTGGACGAAAGACTTGTGTACGCTTTTCTGCGCCATTGATCACGTCGACCGTCACGGGCGCAGGCGAAGCTTTGTCTTTGCTTGAGGGGTGCCGCTTCGCCGCGGTCGATGACGCAGGCTGTTGTGACGTTCCGCCAACTGGCTGCTGTGCAAAGAGCATGCTTGCTCCCAGGAGAAACGCGCCGCTCAACCTGACGTGAAACGAGAGCATGAACTTGACCCCGTGCGCCAAAGTATATCCCGCGCCCGGATGTCAGTATAGAAACCTTAAGTAATCTCGGTCGCGTGCGCCGCCGAGACTATATCGCAGCAATCTCTGCCCACAATGCCGTATCGACGGGCAGGCCAAGCCTGCGGTTCTCCGCGCGCGTCCGCAAGGTCTTCTCTCCCGGATAGCGCACCGAGCCTCCCTCTTTCGCCGGCTTGCAACCATCCACCGACGCCACAATCTCATCGGCAATGCGGGACTGCACTTCCGGCGCCCCAAACACATCTGGTTTGATGGCCAAGAAGACCTGCGAGACGTCCGCCTCGAAAAGAGGATCGCTCGAAAGCTCGTGAGTCGCTCTGCCCAGCGACGTCATAGCGGCAATCATATCCAGCACAATCGAAAGTCCCGAGCCCTTCCAATACCCGATCGGCAGCGAGCGCTGCGACTTCTCGATTGCGCCAGGATCGCGCGTGAGCTTGCCTTCCACGTCGAATCCTCCTTCGACCGGCAACAACTCTCCCCGCTTTCTGTAGCTTTCCAGTGCACCGTAGGAAAACTGCGAGATCGCCATGTCCAGCACTACCGGCCCCTCCGCGCGCGGCACTGCAAACACCAGCGGATTGTTGCCGATGCATGGCTCAACCGCACCCCACGGGGGCAGGTTAGGCATGGTGTTGGTCCAGCAAATGCCGATCAGCCCGGCCTCGGCGGCCTGCCAGCCGTACGTGCCTCCGCGCATCCAGTGATTCGTGTTCCCCAGGCTCACCCAGCCCACCCCGTGCTCGCGGCTCAGTGCCATGGCGCGGTCCATGCATTCAAGCGCGTTCAGATTGCCCGGACCTTTCTGCCCGTCCCAACGCTCTGCCGCTCCAAAACCAGCCATACGTTTTGGCGCTGCGTTTACGTCGATGCTGCCATTCCGCACCATCGCAACAAAGCGCGGAAACCGGCTCACCCCGTGCGTGTACACGCCATCGCAGGTTGTCTCCGCAAAGAGTCGGGCACACGTCTGGGCACGCTCGGCAGAGAAGCCAAGCTTCTGCAATACGCCTGCCAGCTTCTCCTGCACCTTCTCGAATGGGATTCGATTCATAAAGCTGTAAGTGTCAGCAGTGAATATTCCGGGACCAGGCAAAACGGAAGGGCCTTCCCACGTCAGCAGAAACGCCAGCCCCACCGCAGGTGGCAGGTGCCTAGTCCTTCAGCGTCACCGTGATCTTCCGCGCGTCTCCGCCCGCGGAGCTGATCGCAATCTCTCCCGTCGCCTTCTTGCGGATCGTCTTGAACTTCTCGCCCCACTCCACCAGGACCAGCGCATCGGGCGTGAGCAGTTCATCCAGCCCCAACGTCTCCAGTTGCCGCTCCCCTTCGAGGCGGTACACATCCAGGTGGAAAAGCTTCATCGGCTTGCCATCGAGCGCTCCATCATATTCGTGAATCAGGGTGAAAGTAGGGCTTGTGACCTCGTCGGGTTCGGCGGCGTCCAGTGCCTGCGCAATCCCTTTCACCAGCGTAGTCTTGCCGGTGCCCAGGTCGCCCCGCAGAACGAGCAGTTGCGGAGGCTTCAGCAGGCGGGCCAGCTTGCGCCCCACTTCAATAGTGTCCGCACCGCTGTGGGTGGTGAATTCGTGGGTCTTGCCTGCGGCGATTGGGGCTTCCTTGCTCATTCTCTTGCCTCATCGGAGCCGGTGGCCGGAAACTCCGGCAGCCCCTGCAACCAAACATAACCGTTTCGGCCTCCTGAGTAAAAGCGCAAAGCCCGAAAACGGAATGCTCTCGAAAGCTGCGCAAGGCAATCAGTGGCCAGTAATGTGTGCTCATCGACCTTCCGCACCGCCAGGTCCGCGGCCAACCCGTGCAGATAGACAGCAGCCTCCACTGCGCGCGCCGGCTCGTCGGGATACTGCGCCAGAATCCCTGCCACCAGTCCCGTCAACAGATCGCCGCTGCCGCCCTTGGCCATCCCGGGATTCCCCGTTGTGTTCACCGCCACGCGGCCGTCCGGATGGGCGATGAGTGTGCGCCATCCTTTCAGCACCAGCGTTACGCCAAACCGCTGGGCAAACTCGCGCGCCACCTTCAGCCGATCGGCCTGCACCTCGGCGGTTGTAATCCCTGCCAGGCGTCCCATCTCGCCCGGATGCGGCGTCAGCACCATCACCCGGCCTGCCTTGGTGAACCCGGCCAGCTTTTCAAGATGCGCTGGTTTGGAAGCGAGGATGTTCAGCGCGTCCGCGTCGATCACCGCCGGCATGCGGGTCGCCGAGAGCAATCCCATGGTGAACTTGGTCGTGTCTGGACTTTGCCCCAGGCCCGGCCCCAAGGCCAGCACCGTCTTCCCTGCCGTGAAGGCATTCAACTTTGCCGGGGCAAGATTCTCTTCCGCGATCTGGCCGCTCGCCGTCGAAGCCAGGGACCAGGTCATCAACTCCGGCGTGATCGCCGCCACAACAGGAAGAGCGGGCGCGGGTACCGCCGCCGTCACCAATCCCGCCCCGACCCGCAGCGCCGCCAGAGCGGCCATTGAGGGTGCGCCGGACTTGCCGCCCGAACTCCCGAACGAGCCGCCCACGACCAGCACGTGCCCAAAGCTGCCTTTATTCGCGGTGGCTGCTCGCGGAGCCTGGACGAGTGCATGCGCCGTACCACCCCATTCCACCCCAAGGGACGAGACAATCGCCGCTTCCGGAGAACCAATCGGCGTCACCACGATCGGCTGGTCCCAGCGCCGCGTCAGTTGACCAAAAACATGCGCCGGCTTGGGAGCCGTGAACGTAACCACGGCATCCGCCGGAAAAACCGGCCCATCCACCGTCGGGTTGGTCTCATCGGCCGGCCATCCCGAAGGCAAATCCACAGCCAGCACCGGGGCCTTGCTCGCCTTCATCCAATCCAGCGCCGCATGGGCCAACCCCCTCAGCGGCGGCTCGAATCCTGTCCCCAGCACGGCATCGACGATCAGATCCGTCTCAAGCGCACGGTTGTACTGCGCGAGTTCTTCCGGCTTGTCGATCACGTGGATGAGCCCGTGCGCTGTGTTGGTCAGTTCGCGCCACGCATCGGCCGCATCGCCTTTCAGCCCCGCCGGCGAACCCAGCAGCACGGTCGTCACTTCAAGCCCCGACGCAGCAAAAAGCCGCGCGGCCATCATCCCGTCGCCGCCGTTATTGCCTCGGCCGCAGAGCATCGTCACCCGTCGCGCCCTGGGAAACTGCTCCCGCGCAAACGCCGCTACGGCGGCCGCCGCGTTGCGCATCAGCACCAGCGACGGCACACCGAACTTCTCCGTCGTCGCCCTATCGCACGCCTGCATCTCGGCTGCTGAAAGAACCTTCATGGCAACCATGGTATTGCATGAGCCGTTTGACCGAAGTCTTCACGTCGAGGGTCAATTCGAAAGGATACTGGCCGGGTTTGAAGGGTATGGCTTCAGTTTTGAGCGTTCGGGCTTCGGCTTGAAGGTACGGGCTTCATTCCGAACCTCAACCTGCAACCTGCCAAATCAGCGGAGCTTTATTCGCTGCGGAAGACTCCGGCCTCCGGGCCTTACGAGTCGACCGTTTCTTCGTGTGCATCGCTCCTTGCCTCTTTGGGCGAAGGAAAAGAGAACATCTATTTTGGAGTACATCTCGTTTAATTTGTTATACTTATATGACACAAAGGCGAAGACTCGACGAAGGCAAACCGTAGTATTTTCTCCCATACAAGGGTTTTCGCGGCTTGGCTTGGGCGCACGCGGTTGGCGATCTGCGCGGCGGAGAGGAGCGGACTGCGCCGGAGTCGTTAATGGCTGCAATGAACAAGCCGCCAAGCTCGTGGGACTTCTCCTATACCGGATCTGGTACCGGATCTGGCGGGATTTCCGTTCATTCCCAGTGTGCGCCGAGCGGAGAAAATAATATGCAAGCGGCAGCGAATTCTATTCGAAATGGAATGAGGGAGGAGGGAGAAAAGTGAAGTATGAGGTGGTTGACCGGGACCCTGGGACCGGAAACTCGCCCCAAGTTTGCGTGCCTGTCAGAACTCAACCCTTGCCTGGAATGCGATCATCCGTGGCGAACTGTCTCCGCCCAGTCCCACGCCCAACAATCCAGTCGGCGGAGAGATTGTGCTTTCGAGCGTGCCAAACTTCGCCGGAATCGATTCGCCCGGCACGCCTGCCTCCACATTGCTGGGCAATGCAAAGTTCGGATGGTTGAAGGCGTTGAACATTTGCACGTCAAAACGCAAAGTCGCCCCTTCAAACAGCCGAAACTTCCTCGTCACATAGATGTCCGAATCCGTGAAGTGCGGTCCGCGCGCCGTGTTGCGCCCTGAATCACCAAACTGGCAGTGAGCGGCAGAGTCTCCCCCTGTACATGTACCCGTCGTGGGATCGACAACGGAAACAAACGCCGCAGGATTCAGCCACTGGCGAGTCCCCGCCACCGTCACACCGTGGTACGCGCTCTTCCTGTAGAGCGGCACGCCCGGCACTGTGCGCGCAAACTGCGGGCCGCTGGCCTGAAACACTCCATTGCCGCCCGCGGTATATGGCTGGCTCAGTACGGTCAAAGGAAGTCCGGTATGAAAAAATCCGGTCTCTGAAAATGACCATCCACTCAACGCAGCCTGCAGCAGCCGATGGTGCGATGAAAACGGAATCTCGTAGAGACCGAATGCTGAAATGTTGTGCCGCACATCGTAGTCGCAGTTTCCATAACTGCGGCTCAGTTCGCCCGGCAGCGGAGACAGAATCCCTTGCGACGAGAAAGATAGCAACCCGCCGTTCGACACCTCATCGAGACAATGACTCAGCGTATAGTTGCCGCGCAGGATGAGCCCGCGCGTCTGCTCCGTCACGCTGGCCTGCAACCCCGAGTAGCTGCTGCTCGCATCCGTGCGAAATTCGTTCACGCTGCCGAATCGTTGGTCAATCGGCTGCCGGTACGGATAGGGCGCGAAACAGCCATCGCACACCGTCTGGTAGCCGTTCAACTCCACCTGGTAGGGCTCATGCACGCCGCGCGTGCCCACATAATCGATCCGCGCCGATCCATGCGCTCCCAGTTGCTGCTCGATCCCGAGATTGTATTGGTAGTAGTACGGCGTCTTCAGCGTACCTGTCGGGAAGGAATTCAAACTCACCGCCAGAGGACAGGTCGCCGCGCCCGCTGCAATGCCCGCACATGGCGCCGCTCCGGCGTTGAAGACCGACTGAAAGTTCCGGTTCGCATTCGCCGTCGCATTGTCCGCGCTATTCGTCACGCCGGGCGCAATCGCCACGCCGCCTACCTGGCCGCCCAAGCCGCTCACAAACGTCGGCGCATACGGAGCGTTCGTCGCCGCCAAATCGGCAATTTGCGCGGGAATGATGTCGTTGAAGACACCGAAGCCAGCGTGGACAACCATCCCGTGCGTGAGCTCATACGCCATCGAAACACGCGGCTGCCACGAGATCGTCGGCGTGGACGGGAACAAGCCACGCAGGTTGGTCTCAATCACCTGGTCGAGCGGCTGATTGAAGTTGTGAGACAAATCAAGAAACGATTGCGGAGAACGCGCAAACAACCGCTGCTGGTTTGCGGGATTCGTATTCCACGCCGCCCGCAGCCCGGCCGTGAGCGTGGCGTGCGCTGTGGGCTTATAGGTGTCCATCGCATACAGCTCAACATTGCCTGCCGCGACTCGCTCTTTGAGCGCAATCGGAAATGTCCGGCTCTCGGTGTAAGCCGCGCCATACGTGAACTCCGCCAGGTCGTTGTAGACCGCGGTCGGCACCGTCCCCTCGCCCAGATCGTAGTCGCTCACGTCGATGCGCCGCGTATTGATGCCGAATCGATAGCTGTGTTTGCCGCGCGTCCAATCCAGATTGTCGTTGACCTGCCACTGCGTCACCTTGCGCCCCTGCGGATAGGTGTTGTCGTTGCCGCCGATGGTCGTGAAGGGAGCATTCGCGGTGCCCGCCGCCAGCACAACGGGAAACGTCTGCTGCACCTGCGCAAAGTTGTTTGGCTCGAAGATGCTGCTGTACCAGCTCGCCCCGGGATTGAACTGGTTCACAAGATTCGAGCGGAAAACGTGCGTGTATCCAGCTACCAGCGTGCGTTGCGGCTGCGGCGAATACGAATTGAAGATGGGATTGATCGGATCCGTATACGCAGCCTGCAGTCCTGTGTCCTGCTGAAACCGGTACCAGGCGCTGTTATTCGCATCGATTGTGTGATCGATCTTCACCACGATCAGGTTCTCGTTATCGCTGTTGTTCAGCGACTCCTGCCGCTGGTTTGCGCACCCGCTTCCATCAAAAAGGTTGCCGCTGGTTTGCATGCCCGGCAACATCACCCCATTCCCATCCAGCGGGCACGAACTCACCGCGACCGGCGTTCCTGCCGTGTTGCGATAGAGGCCAAACATCGATTGGTAGAACCTTGTTTCCTCAGGCTCGGCCGGCAACACAGATCCCGTTATCGGGTCCACTCCGCCCAGCGGCAACTGGCTCAGCACATACTGCTGATAAGCCGGCGACGGCACAACCGCTTGCGTCACCAACGGCAGTGCGATACGAATCCCCTCCATGTGAAAAAAGAAGAACAGCCTGTCCCGCACGATAGGCCCGCCAACGCTCCCGCCGAACTCGTTGACCGTCGAACGCGGTTTCTTTGCGATATCACCCGGCGTGTCGTTCGCGTGCAAAAAATAATTCTCTGCATTCAGCAGCGACCCGTTCCACAACTCGTAGATATCACCGTGAAATTTGTTGGTGCCCGACTTGGTGAAGTAATTCACTTGCGAAGCACCGTACCGCCCCTTGTCCACTCCGTAGGAATTCGTGTTCACGGTTGCCTGCTCCACCGCATCCAGCCCGATTACGAGGTTCGTCGACAATCCGATGTTCAGTCCCAGCCACGGATCGTTGGTGTCATAACCATCCAGAATGTATCCGTTCGATGTCGCCGGTAACCCGTTAAATTCCACGTTGCCATAGCCGCCCGCGGCCTTAGCATCATTCGAAGACCCGGCCGTATTCATCAAGGCTCCCGGCGAAAATTGAACAATATAGGTCAGGTCCTGGCCCGGGTTGGGCAGGCTCGCGATCGTCTTCGACTCCAGCGTCGTGGTGGTATTCGGATTCTCCAGGCTCAGCAACGCCTGGTTAGCTGTCACTTCCACCGTCTGCGCGATCGCCGACACCGTAAGCTGAAAATTCAGCGTCACCATGCGCCCCACATCAACCGCGACAGGCTTTGAGACTTGCTCTGCAAATCCCGGCAAACTTATCTTCACCGTGTACCTGCCCGGACTCAACTGGGATAAGAGAAACCGGCCCTCCGCGTTCGATTTCCCCGCACGCACTGCTCTTGTATCCACGTCGGTCGCCGTCACCGCCGCGTCAACCAACGCCGCCCCAGTCGCATCCGTAACATTGCCGGAAATCGCGGCTGACGTGCCGCTTTGCGCCACTAAATTTTCCCGATTAATTATGATTAACGACAGAAAAGTGAGAAGGATTTGCATGATCGCTCGTTTCGTGTTCATGCTATGCCTCCGGGGATTCGAGCCGATCCGTGAAATTCCCAATTCCCAGGTCTGTGGTCTGTGACCTGACAACTGACCTGATCTCTGATTTACACCCTGCCCATTGCCGTCTGAACCAGCAGCCAGGCATTCAGCGCCGCGATCAGGATGGCGGTAAACCACGCCAGCCCCTTCAGCCAGGGAGCATTCACAAACTCGCCCATCTTCTTGCGGCTGCCGGTAAAGATCACCAGCGGGATCACGGCGAAGCTCAGCTGCAGAGAGAGAATCACCTGGCTCAGGATCAGCAGCTTTTCCGTCCCCCGCTCGCCCGTAATCGCGACCACGATGATGGTGGGAATAATGGCAAGGCCGCGCGTGATCAGCCGCCGAAGCCATGGCGATAGCCGGATGTGGATGAAGCCCTCCATCACCACCTGGCCGGCCAGCGTCCCGGTAATCGACGAATTCTGGCCCGACGCCAGCAGCGCCACCGCAAACAAGGTGCTCGCTCCTGTCGCGCCCAGCAGCGGGCTCAGCAGCTTGAAGGCGTCCTGAATCGCCGCAACGTCGTAATGTCCGCTGCGATAGAACACCGCCGCCGCCACAATCAGAATCGCCGCATTCACAAACAGCGCCAGCGTCAACGCCAGGGCGGAATCCATGTTGGCCATGTGAATGGCTTCGCGCTTGCCCTCAGGCGTGCGCTGATAGCGGCGGCTCTGCACAATCGACGAATGCAGATAGAGGTTATGCGGCATCACCGTCGCTCCCAGCATGCCGATGGCGATATACAGCATGTCGGGATTGGTAACGATCGCAGTCGAAGGGATGAAGAGATTACGCAGAATTGGCCAATACTCCGGCTTGGACAGAAACATCTGCATGCCAAACATCGCGATGATCGTCCCGATCAACGTAATTACCAGTGCCTCGACGTAGCGGAAGCCCCACCGCTGCAGCAGAAGGATAAGCAGTACATCCAGTCCGGTGATTAATACGCCGTAAAACAGCGGGATATGGAAAAGAAGTTCGAGGGCGATGGCGGAACCGATTACCTCCGCCAGGTCGCAGGCCGCAATCGCAACCTCCGCGCCGATCCACAGCAGGAAACTCACTTTCGGGCCGTAGTTCTCATGACACAACTGAGCCAGGTCGCGCTCGGTGGCCACACCGAGTTTCAGGCTCAGACTCTGCAGCAGGATCGCCATCAGATTCGACGCCATGATGACGAACAGCAGGGTGTATCCGAAGCGCGAGCCCCCCGCAATATCCGTGGCCCAGTTCCCGGGGTCCATATAGCCCACTGAAATCAGAAACCCCGGCCCCAGAAAGCCCAGCAGCCGCCGCCAGTAGAAAGGCGAGCGCGAGACGCTGACACTCGAATGCACCTCGGGTAAAGAGGGCTCGGGCAGCGGGACGGTGGTTAAAAATTCAGTGGCCATCGGAAACAAGGAAAGCGACCGTGTCGGGCCTGCCTCACCCTCAGTATGCCACAGCTTGTTAATTGCAGTTAATTAATTATCTTATTTTTAATTATGGCCAATCGCAGGGCGCAACCAAACAGCCTCCGCTGCCGGTCTGCCCAGGATTGATGAACCACCAGGTAACTCAATCGAAACGGTTTGGTCATAGTTCTGGCTTACCACGCGGAGGCTCCGGCTGGGCCCAATCCCCATGTGATGCAGAAACTTGAGTAACTTGGGATCCCTCTCCTGCAAGCTTGTCACGGTGTAGCTTTGCCCTTCGGCTGCTTCCGACAGGGGCAACTCTCCCCGCTTTTTCCGTTGCGCCGGACTTTCGGGCAGCACCGCATTTCCGTGCGGACACGCGCCGCCTTCGCCCAGTTTCTCTCTCAGTTTCGCCTCGAAAGCCGGCGAAACAGCATGTTCCAGGCGCTCCGCCTCTTCGTGGATTTCGTACCACTCCATTCCGAAGATCTCGTTCAGCATTCGTTCAATCAGGTGGTGCCGCAGCGCTGTGCGGTAGGCTGTCTCGCGGCCCGAGGCAGTCAGGCGCACAATGCCATCCTCGCCCACCTCCGCATAGCCATCGCGCTTCAACCGCTTCAGGGCCATGGTCACGGCAGGCGGCGAAACCTCAAGCCAATGCGCCAGCATGGCCGGGATCACCTGGTGCCCCTCCGCCTCGGCCTCCAGAATCGCCTTGAGATAGTTCTCTTTCGAAACGTAGATGGAATCCTTCATCTTGGTTTGCCAACAGTCTATACGGAACTGCTCTCGCACTGTGTTCGCTGCCGGTGACACAGGTCACAAGAATGCTGAAACAAGGTCACGCTGCAGGTGGAACCAACGGGTGAACTGCCTCGCGGCAGAGTTGTAGCTCGATGAGACCATCGTGGGATGACAATCGGCCCTGGAGTTCTCCTAGAATGCGGGCAGTGGGGAATTCAATGAATAAAGACGCGCAAGAAAATCCTTTCAAGGCCGCATATGATGAGGCCTCCTCGGAACTCACGAAGGTGATTCGCGAGTTCGAGCAACTGCGCCTTCAACGTGAGCATGTCGAAAAGGTCGTCAAGGTACTCAAGCCCGCAGCCGGGCTCGAGGAAGTTGCCGATTCGCGCCATGAGCCCCCAACAGAGCAGCGGAGTGGCTTCACCGTTCTGACTCACGTCACCGTAGTGCGTATCGGGCAGAAGGGCTGAAGCCTCCGATCAGGCCAGCGCCTTTCACTTTACCCGCACTTTGGGCTCGACCGACAACCCGGGTCGCAGCAGGTGATTGGCGTCTTCGTCCTTTAGGTCGGTAAAGTCGACGCGCACCGGAAGGCGCTGCACCACCTTGACGTAGTTGCCCGTCGCGTTCTCCGGTGGGAAAAGCGACAAGACCGAGCCGGTAGCGCCACCAATCTGCGTTACCTTCCCGTTGTAATCCTTACCCGTTGCGTCCACATGAATCTTCACTGCCTGACCCGCCGCCATGTGCCGTAACTGCGTCTCCTTGAAGTTCGCAGTCACCCAGAGATCTTCCAGAGAGACCAGCGTAAGCAGGTTCTGGCCGACTGAAACGTTCTGTTCGACTTCCACGCTCTTGCGCGTGATGATCCCCGCCACGGGAGCCACGATTTTCGTATAGCCCAGGTTGAGCTTGGCCTGATCGAGCTGGGCCTGCGCCTGTTTGACTTGCGCCTCGGCCTGGCGGGCTTTGGCGTTCTGGGCAGCCACCTGCTGCGGCCCGGTCTGCGCGTACTTCAACATCGCCTGCGACTGCATCTCGCGCTGGTGGGCTACGCGCACGCCATCGGCAGCGGCCTGTTGGCTGGCACGAGCGTCTGCCAGTGCGGCGTCGGCGGCATCGGCCGCTGCCACGGCCGCGTCAAACTGCTGCTTGCTGATCACATCCTTCTCGACCAGCGGCCGGTACCGTGCCAGGTCGGCCTGGGCCTTGGTAGCGTTGGCCTGGGCCTGCGCCACGCGGGCCTTTGCGGCGTCCAATTGCTGTTCAGACTGCTCCACTGCGGCCCGCGCACCGCTCACATCCGCGCCGGCCGATGTCAGATTGCTGCCGGTGTTGGCAGTCGTGATGGGCACGGTCACCTGGGCGGCAGCGGCATTGGCCTGTGCGCTGGCCAACGCGGCCTGCGCGTTCTCCACTGCAACCTGAAAGTCCCGCGGATCCAATTCGGCGATCTCGTCGCCGGCATTCACCATCTGGTTTTCGTTAACGTCCACTTTGATGACCTGACCGGTGATGCGCGAACTGACCTGAATCAAGTGGCCGTTGATCTGCGCGTCGTCCGTGTCTTCACTAAAGGTGGACCGCCACCAGAGCCCAACCGCAATCAGTATGAGGACCACGATGGCGATGAGCACGATGCCCGTGCGGCGAGAACGCGGCCGTTCGACCTCGGTGCTCTCGTCCGTCTCGGGTTGGGTTACCGTCGAAGTTGATTCCGCCACGTCTACTTTCCTCCCAAATACTTCTTGTAATTCTGCGCCGCTCCTAGGGCTCGCGCCAGACTAAGTTTGGCCGCGTTATCCCGATAGAGGCTGGCCACGTACTGGTCGTTGGCCTGCGCCACCGACTGCTCCGCCTGACTCACGGCCAGATTGTCGCTTACCCCATTGGCATAGCGCTCCTGCGCCTCACTCAGTGCTTCCTTGGCCAGTTCCACCGTCGATTGCGCCACTTGAACCTGCTGCTGGGCCGAAGCAATATCCAGCAGAGCGTCGCGTACGTCGGCATCTACCTGCGCGTTCATGTCGCTTTCCTGCGCCTTCTGTGTATCCAGCTGCGCCTGCGCGATCTGTGCCTCGCCGCGGAGCCCATATTCCTTGAAGAGCGGAACGCTCAGGGTGCCCTGCGCGTCTCCGGTTCCATGCGAGTGGCGCACGTTCACGCCAATATCGCCGTAGTCGCCGTCAAACTTCACCGTGGGCAGCCGGTCCGCCGTGGCGGCTTTGCGTTCCTCCTCGGCAGCTTTGGTCTTTTCGATCATCGCGGCCAGATCCTTGCGTTCCAGATGTGCCTCGCGCACCGCCGCATCCACATCAAGCTGGTCGAACGCCGCATACGGCACTTTGTCGGTCAGGTTGAACTTTTGCGCCAGCGGCAGCCCGATGGTTCGCGCCAGCGCCAGCTTGTCTTTCTCCAGCCCATTGCTCGCCACAATCAACTGCTGCTCCAGCGACTGATAATCGACCCGCGCTCGCAGTTCGTCCAGCAGAGGAGCGGTCCCGGCCTGATGGTTGGCAATTGCCTGGTCCAGCGAGACCTTCGCGGTTGCCACTTGTACCTCAACGCTGGATACCCGCGTCTCATCGGCCAGAACCAGAAAGTAGGCATTGCCCACCGTCAACACCACCATGTCTTGCGCATCCTGGGCCGTGAGCTGCGCCGCCCTGAAATCATGGCGCGATGCTAGATACGCCCGCAGCGACTTAACATCCACCAGCGACCAGCTCAACGAGGCCCGCAGATCGGTGAATCCGAATGGCCCGATGATCGTCGGAAACCCCGGAATCCGCAGTCCCTCCGCGGCAAGATCGGTCTGCATGACTGCCTCCTTGGCGGAGAAGTCTACCGATGGCAGCAGTTCCTGCAACTGGCTCAGCCGCTGCGCACGAGCCGTTGCTGTCTGGGTACCGTTCAAAATCACGCCCAGGTTATTTTTGAGCCCCCGTTCGATGGCGTCGTCAAGTGACAAATCGATGGGCTGCGTTGAGACTTCGCCTGTAACCACGCTGCCCTGAAAGCTTGAAGCGGTCGGTGCACTCGACACGCCGGGAGCCTGGGGCGGCGCTTCCTGAGCGTTCAGCCGACACGATGCATGCAGCAAAAAGCCGCCCGCCATCACGGCACAGACCAAGTAAAGGATCGAATGGTTCTTTGACTCTCTTGAGGACATTCAATGATCGTTTCAGGCCACGGCAGAGAAATTCTGCCCAAAAGGTGTTTGCAATTCAATAGATGCCGGTTTTGGGCAGCCGGGTTCTTAAATCTAGTGTAACGAATAAACTGCCAAACCCATGTGGCGCCGCACACACGCCGATTCGCTGCACCGCCCCGGCGCAGGCATTTCCTTCACCTTGGGATTGAATTTAAATGTGGCCGCCGCTACCGGGTGGTTGTCGCATGAATCAGCTGCGAAGCCAGCGAGCAAAGCCCTTGGCGGAAAAGCTCGCCCACCGCGTCCGCGGTCCATCCGGCTGCTTCGGGACCGCCATTGGCGGCCAGCATTTCGGCCGTTTCCGACGAGGTGAATCCCGCCACCGCGCGCAGCGCAAAAATGACGCGCGTCTCCGTCGATAGGCTTGCCAGCCAGTTTCGTACCCGGTCCCGGTCCGGCCCGGCCATCATCGTCTCAAGTTCTTCGCCAGTAACCGCCGCCGCGTCCAGGTCATCGTCCCCGATGCATGTGGTCACCCGCTCCAGTTCCTCTGGCGCTGCCAGGGCGCCAGGGGTTCTGCGCTCAAGAATTCTGATTGCCGCCGTACAAAGGGCCCGCCGGCTGCTTGTGCGTCCCTGCCCGGCATCGTGACCCGGTGAAATCTCCACCGTGGCGATTGTGGTTTCCACCAGCCGAATACTTTCTTCGCCCTCACCTACCAGCATGGAGGCCAGATTATAAAGTCCGGCGGCCAGGGCGTCGAAGACGTCGTCAAAGCCCTCAAAGGCCTCGCTCACCGTTGCTTCGTCCTTGGGCTGGCCATCCAGCAAGCAGTGCACCCGCGCGGAGAATGCTTCGGCCCCATCCGGGATTGGCGGGGCGGGAATCAGGCTGTCGTGGGAAGAGGTGGGTTTCTGAGGCATGAGAAAGGCTCCTCTCTCGTGGGGAATATGGCCTGCTACCCCAGCCTCTATCCTCAACCCGTTGGGCCAGACGGGTCAATGTGGGTACCCGGCGGTGCAAAACCAAATCTGGCGATTCCGTTGAATCCTTGCCCCGACAGATTCATTGCTTGTCATGCATACGCCGCAGCCCTGCCAAGCATCCGACTAAGTGCAGTTAATCCTGACTGGAGGACCCGCAACATGAAAAACCGAGTTACCGTCCTGTGCGTTTGCGCCGCGTTTCTGATTGCGCCTTGCTTGAGCCGAGCTCAGCAGAACAGCCAAGCCCAGCAGAACGGTGCGGAACAACAAAACAATACCAACACCTGGTCTCAGCCCGATTCAATGAGAGTCGTGAAGGAGGTTCGCAACCGGCTATTGAGCCTGACCGATTACGACGTCTTCGACTCGCTCCGCTTTTCCCTCCAGGGACGAACAGTCATCCTGCAGGGATACGCCTCCAGGCCCGTCCTGAAGTCCGAAGCGGAGAAAACCGTCAAAGGCATTGAAGGCGTGGAATCCGTGGATAACGAGATCCAGGTGCTGCCCGCTTCGCCCATGGATGACCGCATCCGAATGCAGGTTTACCGCCGCATTTATGGTCAGCCGGCCATGCGCAAGTACACCAGCGGCCCTGCCTACGAGGGTGAAGGTCCATCGGTTGCCATGGCGGCCGGCGGCATTACCCAGGACCCGCCGATGGGCTACCATGCCATTCACATCATTGTGAACAACGGCCATGTCATCCTGACGGGTGTAGTCGACAGCCAGGGTGACGCGGATATCGCGACGATGCAGGCCAATCTCACACCCGACGTGTTCTCCGTCGAAAATGACCTCCAGGTGGCCGGAAACCCTAAGGAAAACGCAAGCAACAAAAACTAAGCGAATCGAGCGGAAGGGGCGCCATTCCCATCATAGGCAAGCATCCGGAATCGGCGCCCAGGCGCCGCGACGGCCTCCATCGCTGCCCTGTTCTTGAACGATAACGTAACCGGCTTTCCGTTGGCCGAAGAACCCAGGGTGCAGCGGAACCGCGAAACGCGATAGACTGGCCAACACAGCGCATGGGACGCGTGCATGGCTAGAACGAAACAGAAGCAGAAACTCTTCAACGGCAGAGATTACTCGTGGATGCAGTTCAACCGCCGTGTCCTCGAGGAAGCCGAGGACCCCGACAATCCACTGCTGGAGCGCGTCAAGTTCCTTGCCATCACCGGCAACAACCTCGACGAGTACGTCGAAGTCCGACAGGCCGGCCTCATGCAGCGCATTGAAGACGGCTACCGCGAGCCGGGCTACGACGGCAATCGCCCGGAGGAATCGCTGGCCGCCCTCACCGCCGAGATCCACAGCTTTGTCGACGCCCAATACCGCTGCTGGAACAGTCAGCTCCTCCCGGAACTCCGCAAACAGCGCATCTGCCTGCTCGAGTGGGAAGAACTGAGCGAAGATGCGCGCTCCTACGCGCAAACCTATTTTCAGCACGAAGTCGATCCGCTGCTGACCCCCATCGCTATCGACCCGGCCCACCCCTTTCCGCGCGTGCTGAATAAAGCTCTCTGCCTGGCGCTGCTGCTGCGCGCCAAGCGCCGTAGTTCCGGCCCACAGGTGTTGGGAGTGGTCACGGTTCCGCGCGCGCTGCCCCGGTTTGTCCGCCTGCCCTCTTCGGATGGGACCTACGATTACATCCTTCTCCATGACCTCATCGCGCAGCACCTGAGCGGCATGTACCGCGGTTACGAGGTGCTCTCCCGCGCCGCTTTTCGCGTCACCCGCAATTCCAACCTCTATTTCGAGGAGGAAGAAGCGCGCTCGCTGCTTGAAACCATCCGCGTGGAGTTGCACAACCGCCGCAAGGGCGATGCCGTGCGCCTGGAGATTGAGACCGGCGCCGATCCCGAGATCATCGAACGCCTCCGCGTCAATTTCGAGCTCGAAGAGGACCAGGTCTTCCGCAACGATGGCCCCGTGAACCTTTCGCGGCTCATGTTCTTATACAGCGATGTGCAGAGGCCCGAGCTCAAGTTCCCGCCCTTCACGCCCAAGCCGTTCCATCTCAGCCGCAAGGCCACTAACATCTTCGAGGAACTGCGCCAGCACGACGTTCTGCTTCACCATCCCTACGACGCCTACGACACGGTGGTGGATTTCATTCAGCAGGGCGCCGAAGATCCGGCCGTCGTCACCATCAAGCAAACGCTCTACCGCACCAGCCAGGATTCCCCCATGTTCCAGGCGCTCATCGAGGCCGCGGCCACCAAGGAAGCCACCCTGGTCGTCGAGCTGATGGCGCGCTTCGACGAGGCCTCCAACATCCGCTGGGCGCGCAGCATGGAAGACGCCGGCGTGCAGGTCTTTCACGGCGTGGTCGGCCTCAAGACCCATTGCAAGCTGGCCCTGCTCGTCCGCCGTGACGAGGATGGCGTAACCCGCCGCTACTGCCATCTGGGCACCGGCAACTACAATCCCGTTACTGCCCGCTTTTACACCGACCTCAGCGTGCTCACCTGCGACCCGCAGATCACCGAGCGCGTTCACATGGTCTTCAACTACCTCACCGCCCATGCCGAAGTGGACGACTACCGCCCTCTGCTGGTCGCGCCTTTGACCATGGCGGAAAGCTTCCTGGGTCTCATTCGTCGCGAAACTGAACACGCTCGCGCCGGCCGCCCTGCGCACATCGTCGCCAAAATGAATTCCCTGCTCGAACCGAGCGTGATCGAGGCGCTCTATCAAGCCTCGCAGGCCGGCGTCGACATCGACCTGATCGTCCGCGGCCTTTGCATTCTGCGCCCCGAGGTGAAGGGCTTGTCAGACCGCATTCACGTCCGCTCCATCGTGGGCCGCTTCCTCGAGCACTCGCGCATCTTCCACTTCGCTAACGGGGGCGACGACGAAATCTACCTCGGCTCAGCCGACTGGATGCCCCGTAATCTCTTCGAGCGCTGCGAGGTTGCTTTTCCCGTCCGCGACTCTGCCGCCCTGGCTCGCATTCACGACGAAATCCTCCCCGCCTACCTTGCCGACACAGTCAAGGCCCGCCTGCAGCAGCCGGATGGCAACTACCTGCGCGCATCGAAAGTGCTCAAGGACGCTCCCTCCTTTTCCAGCCAGGAATTTCTCATGAAGCTGGCCGAAGGCAAGGTGGACCTGAGCGCAATTCCGCCCGCAGGGGTTGCGAAATCGCACCCTCCATCCAAACTCCACGTAACAACAGAACCGGACGCACCCGCCAAGCCGAGCGTAAAAGCGGCAAGGAAAAAAGCCCACGCCGCCGATTGAAATCCCTGCCGCAAATGCTCAACCCTTATTGAAAATTCATGTTCCATTCGTCTCGCCTGCATTCAGACTCTTGCGAATCGTTGTTGGTTGTAGCTAGACTCCTCCGCATGACAATTTCGATTCCCCGCCTTGTCAGGCTCGCCGCCGGTCTGCTGCTTCCACTCACTGCCATCTCCAGCCACGCCCAGGACTGGGCAAAGGCGCGGCTTGAGGCATCCCCTCGCCACCACGAGTATGTCGCTCTGAAGCACGACAACCGCACCGTGCAGGCTTTCGTTGTCTATCCTGAGGTCAAACACAAAGCGACCGTCGTCATTCTCATTCATGAGATTTTCGGTCTCTCCGACTGGGCCAAGGAGATGGCCGATGAACTTGCCGCACAGGGCTTCATCGTTGTTGCGCCCGATCTGCTCTCCGGCTTCGGTCCCAACGGAGGAGGCTCCAGCGAGTTCCCTAGCCAGGACGCGACTGTCAAAGCCGTCTCAGGGCTCGATCCGAGTGTCGTAAGCGCGGATCTGGATGCGGCTGCCGATTACGGGAAGCGCCTTCCTGCCGGCAACGGCAAGATCGCAGTCATCGGATTCTGCTGGGGCGGCGGCAAATCATTCGCCTTTGCCACGCATCGCAAGGACCTTTCCGCGGCCTTCGTGTTCTATGGGCCTGGCCCCGCAGATGTCACTTCCATCACTGCCCCTGTTTACGGCTTTTATGCCGGAAACGATGCTCGAATCGGTGCCACCATCCCGGATACGGTGGCCGCCATGAAGGCTGCCGACAAAACCTATGAGCCGGTCTCATACGACGGCGCCGGCCACGGCTTCATGCGCGCCGGTGAAGATCCAACAAACACTGTGCCCGGAAACAAGACCGCCCGCGAGCAAGGCTTCGCGCGCCTGGTTGCGCTCCTCAACGGCCTCAAGAGCGCACCCACTGCCGCCAATAAAACGCATGGCGCAATGTTGGCCAATCAATCGGTTCACGCGGCCGCACTCTGCCACGACTCCGCTGGCGGATCATAAGCAGCAGGCGCCTTGCTAAACACTGCTCTCGATCGGGTTGCAAATTCAAGTCGGAATGAAAGCACCGTGCCGCCGCAACCACGCATGGAGACGGAGGCGCCATGATCAATCTCGCCGGGGTGCCACGTCCAAACCCATCACTCTTGCGAATCGAGTTGCGCCGATGAGTGACTTCGAGAAGCTGATCGAGGCGGCAAAACAGGGCGCAGTGGAAGACGTCCGCTCCATTGTTCATGGCCATCCGGAACTCATCAACAAGAAGGACGAACTCGGAGCGACGGCGCTTCACTACGCAGCGTTCGGCGGGCACCGTCTTGTCGTTCAGCTCTTAGTTCAAGAAGGCGCGGAAATCAACGCACCTGACGATCAGTTCGGCGCGACTCCGGCGGGGTGGGCGATTGAGTATCTCCGCGAAATGGGCGGCTTCCTGGCCATTGAACTCGATGACTTTGCTTATGCGATCCGGCGAGGCGATGTCGAATGGGTCACACGCTTTCTCAACCGCTTCCCCGGCCTTCGCCAAGCCGGGGACACACATGGCAATCGCTTCAAACTGCTTGCCGATGAGTCTGGACATGCGGAGATTATGAGCTTGTTCAAATCAGGTGACGCAATCTAGTCGCATCATTGCGGAGGCACCCCGGAGGTCGTGGGTCAGTTTGGATTCGAGCGAATGTGGTAGTACCGCCGCGCGGTTTCCACGACTACGCCGGCCAGTGCATACGTGGCCGCATTCATAACAAGGTCGAAGTAGAATGTTTGCGGGTGGCTGGCAATCGTAATCGGGCAGGTCAGATGGACGAGAGCCCGCCCGACGCCGCCCGCACCAAGCGGATTCGAGAAAGTCGCTGAGATGTAGACTCTCCAGGCGACGACAACGAGCGCACCCAAACCCGCCCAAATCGCGATTAGGAGTTTCATGCCGCCTCCTCCTCTTCCGTACGCTCCAATCATCCCACCGAATCACTCAATCTCCAAACTGACCCACTACCACCCAGGACGATGCCACCCTGCCGTCACATACACTCGTGGAGATGGAGGCACGATGGTCGACCCCGCAAACGGATGCTCACGGCGGCAGTTCCTCGCCGGGGGTCGATTCTTCACCGGCGGCGAGGCGCGTCAGGGTGAGCACGGTGGCCGAACTCTGCGGGCTAGACTAATGGCCTGACCACATCCCGCATTGATGCGGAGATCTTCTTCGGGATTTGCAGATAACCTCTGCGAAAAGGGCACAATCGAAATGGAGCATCGGAGAACAGCCGCACTCCATCCATGCACTAAAGCACTGAAAATAAGCACCTGACCGCAAATAGCGGGGACGGCTCTTCACATATTCCGCTCCGTCGCAGTGTTCCCTTCATCCAACACGCTGCAACGCCTCAAGACGCCCTTCTTCATGAGACTCAGCCGACGTGCACGCGAAACTGCAGTCTTTCTTGTGGATCGGAGCATCTCCGGCGGCTGAAGCCGTCCGTGTCCGCACTCTGCAACAGGGCATACAGTTCCCTGAATCTAAAATCAAGACAATGGCGCTTCCCCTCGCAAACTCGCCTGATCAGAACTGCAACCTGCGCCCCACAAACACTGCGATCCGGCGGTTTTGCGCGCCCCGGCCGCTGCTCCTGTGGCATTTGGCCAGCCTGGACGCTCCGACTGTCGCGGTCGCGTGGTCGCTTGGATTTGCCTGGGCCGCAGGCGTTCGCCTGCCGCTCTGGGTTCCTGTGCTGCTCTCGCTGGGCACCTGGGCCGTTTACATTGGCGATCGTCTGCTCGACGCGCGTACCGCCATGCGCTCCGGCAATCTCCATCGCCTGCGCGAACGGCATTTCTTTCATTGGCGTCATCGCCGCATCCTTGCACCATTGGCGCTCGTCGCCGCCGGCGCCGCGGCTGCGATCATCTTCAACCTGATGCCCGCAACCGTTCGCGAGCACAACTCGGTCTTAGCGGTCGCCGCGCTGGCTTATTTCTCTGGCGTCCATACTTCCCGCCGCGCATTTGCATGGGGCCGCTCGATTTTTTCCAAAGAGCTTCTGGTCGGTATACTGTTCACCGCCGGCTGCGCTCTCCCTGCTCTATCGCGTCTTGCCACGACCACATTCGGCTGGTCCCTTGGATCCCTTCTCGCAGCATGCACTTTTTTCGCCTTCCTCGCCTGGCTCAACTGCGGCGCCATCGAGCACTGGGAATCCGGCAAAATCTCTGGCCGCATCTCAATTGCCGGTAGGCTGCTCTGTCTTTTCGGACTCCTGCTTGCCTTGTTTCTTTTCCCAACGAGGCCTAACATCGCCTCCTTGATCGCCGCCGGATCGGCAAGTTCGTTCTTGCTGGTGCTGCTTGATCGTCTCCGCGGCCGGTTGACCCCGCTGGCCCTGCGCGCAGCCGCCGACCTGGTGCTGCTCACCCCGTTGCTTCTCCTGGCGCGATGAAGCCGCCGCCAAACTTCAACCGCCTCGCCCGCGCCTATAAATGGATGGAATTGGCCAGCTTTGGCCCATGGCTCTGGCGCTGTCGCTGCGTCTTTCTTGACGAACTCGACGCCTGCCGCAACGCCCTGCTCATCGGCGATGGCGACGGCCGGTTTACTGCGCGCTTTCTCACGCAGAATCTGCTTGTCCGGATCGACGCGGTCGATGCCAGCCGCGCCATGCTCCAGGCTCTGGCCCGCAGCGCCGGCCCTCTGGCCGGCCGGGTGCGGCTCCACCTGGCCGACGCCCGCCTGTTGGAACCGCCCAGTCCTGTCGGGTAGAGTCATGGCGCTGAACGGGCTTCGAATGATGCCGTTGTTTCC
>OBLU010000092.1_pt1 | contig 78770 bp, 83 predicted proteins | sample 1518681 | NCBI WGS metagenome assembly OBLU01 (sample SAMEA3539304, study PRJEB22396) | soil metagenome | biome: tundra; feature: field; material: soil | place: USA | collected 2010-05 | depth 0.15 m | reverse complement strand
CCACCGACGCGCCGCCGGCGGTGGCGCGGGTGCCTGCAATGGCGGGCCGGCCGCCCGCGGATCGTCTCGGCGGCGCGGCGCGCATGGCGGGCATGTTGATGCGCAGCGACGGCGGACCGGAAATCGCGGTGATCGAAGCCGGCGGCTGGGACACCCACGCCAACCAGGGCGGCGCCAAAGGAACCCTCGCGCAGCGTCTCTCAGGGCTCGACCAGGCACTTCGGACCCTGGCGGAGGAACTGAGTGTTTTGTGGGAACAAACCGCCGTACTCGTCGTCACCGAATTCGGCCGTACCGCCGCCATGAACGGCACCCGCGGCACCGATCATGGCACCGGCAGTTGCGCCTTTCTTGCAGGCGGTGCCGTGCGCGGCGGGCGCGTGATGGCCGACTGGCCAGGACTTGCACCGAATGCGCTGCTCGAGAATCGCGACCTCAAGCCCACTATGGACCTGCGCAGCGTATTCAAAGGCGTGCTCGACGAGCACTTGCACGTCGATGCCAAATCCCTGGCCACCCGCGTATTCCCGGATAGCTTCTCAGCGCCTGCCCTCCGCGGGCTGATCCGCGCGTAACCGCACCCCCGAGCGGTCGCCTACGAAGCCGAGGGCTCCGTGCTCGACCAGGATGACAGCGCGGGCATCGGTTCGTGGCCGAGATCCAAGGGCAACGTGGCAGCCGGCGCGGGTATCGGTGCGGGCGCAGGTGCCATCGGTGCAATGCTCTTTGGGCTCGCCACCGGCTTTTTCACGGGCGCCGCCGCCTTTTTTACAGCGGGCGCGGTCTTGGCGGGCGATTTTTTCGGTGCTGCCTTCTTCGCCTTGGCGGCCTTCGCCTTGGCAGCCTTCTTTGGCTTACCGGTCTTCTTCGCCTTTTTTGCAGCCTTCAGCTTGCGTGGCTTCTTCGACGGCCGCGCCTTTTTCTTCGCTACGCTGGTTCTTGCGGCCGCGCGTTTCGCTTTCGCCACCGGACGCTTCTTCCCCTTACCTTTCTTCTTGGCCATGGTCAGCATTCTCCTCACAGTCAGACGGCTCCTCGCCGTGAGAGTAGCCCCGAAATAGTCTGCTGTCATCTGCGCTCGATGCTGGAGTCGCACGGAAGGATTGCGTACGCTGCTCGGGTGATACCGAGTGAACCGATCCGCCCGCTGCACGACGTTTGGTTGCGACCCCGACGCGTGTTCCGCGAATTGGCATCGCAACCGATCGGCCGCATGGATTACCTATTGGGCGCAGCGCAGGGCATGGTCGGCTGGCTTGCGCTCAGCCGCGCCACCAACGCCGCGGCGACCAGCGGTGTCGCGGCCATCATCGGCAGGGCGGCGATCGGCGGTTCCCTCATGGGCGTGGCAAGCCTGTTCCTGTTCGCCGAGATCTATGAGCGGCTGGGCAGCCGGCTCGGCGGCAAATCGACGCGCAACCAAGTGGTCCACGTCCTTGCCTACGGCAGCGTGCCGATCGCCGTTTCACTGGGCATTTGGCTGATGACTGCGCTGCTGGCCGGCGATGCCGCCTTCATGCCGGTGCTGCGCCCCGATATCGAGAGTTTTGTGGCATTGCTGCTGCATGCCCAGTTCATTGCCTACGTGCTGCTCGCCTTCTGGAGCGTGGTGCTGCAGGTCATGGGCTTCAGTGAAATTCAGGGGCTTACGACCCGCAAGGCCTTCTGGGTCTGGGTGCTCGGGCAACTGATCGGGGCGCTCGGGGCGCTATTTCTGACCCTGCTGATCGCAACCCTGTTCCCGATTACCTGACCCGAGAGGCACTCTCTAGCGCGGCCCGATCGCCTCGCGAATCTACTGGGCTGCGGTCCCCGAGCCGGCTTCCGGTGACCCATTGACCGCGGCGGCCGCCTTGGCAGGCTCGCTTTGCAAACGCTTAATCACCGATCGCGCAACCGCCGCCGCCGAGGGCCTTGCGGGCGACCGTGGCTTAGCAACCGCGCGCTTGCGCGGGCCGGCCGACTTGGTCGCCGCCTGAGTCTTCGACACACCGTTTGCCTTCGGCGGCCCCGCCGCCTTCGAAGCTTCCGAAGTCTTGGCCGGCTGGGGGGCGCGGGCCGCTCCGGCGGCGCGCAACGCGCTCGCGGCCTTGGCGGCTTCCACTTTTTTCCGTGCCTGCTTGGCGGCCTTTTTGCTCTGCTTCGCCGCCTTGCGCGCCTTTTTGAGCTCGGCCTTCGCCAGATGCACGAGCTGCTTGGCATCGTCTGCGCGCTGAGCCGCCTTATCGGCCGCAGCTTTCAGCCGCCGCATCGCCGCGCTTGGTCTTGTTCGAGTTACCGGCTGAGTGCGTGCCACTTGATCGCTCCGCATAATGTGGTGGGTCGGTAAGTTTAGTCCCGGCCCTTGGGCTTGTCACTGGAATGCAACAATAACTGCGCTACGGCAGCACGCGATGCAGGAAATCGCGGATGTCGGCGATTTCCGCCTCGCAGACCGCATGCGGCATCGGGTATTGATGCCATTCGACCGCGTACCCAAGGCTGCGGAGGTACTCCCGAGACTGCACTCCCATCGCGAACGGCAGCATCGGGTCGGACATTCCGTGAGCCATGAAGATCGGCACGCCGTCGTTCGCCGCCGCGCGATCGGCCGGCAGGCTTTTCGCCAGCGGCAGGTAGCAGGACAGCGCCATGGCGCCCGCCAAGCGCTCCGGGTAGCGCAGCGTCGTGTACAGCGTCACGGCGCCCCCTTGGGAAAAGCCGGCGAGCACCACCCGGTTCGCGGGAACTCCCCGTGCAACCTCCTTGGCGATGAGTTGCCGGATGAGTGCGTCGGTGTCGCGAAAGCCGGCCGCGTCCTCGGCCGCGGTTCGATCCAGTGCTGAGATGTCGTACCAGGCGCGCATGCTCATGCCGCCGTTTAAGGTGACCGGGCGGAACGGGGCGTGCGGAAATACGAAGCGCCAGGCGCGCTCGCCGCGGCGTACGATCTGCGGCACGACGGGCTCGAAATCATGCCCGTCCGCGCCGAGTCCGTGCAGCCAGATGACAGCGGCGTTCGGCTTTGGCGTCGTTTCGACTTCGATGGTTTCTAGCGTCATGCGCATAGCGTACAAGAAAATCCAAAAAACGCATTGACGGCTTATGCATTTTTATGCACACTTCGCGCAACTTTATGCATGACCCCGGCCTTGCGAGACACCCGTGTTGAGATCGGACTCCGACAATTCCAGTGCACCGGCACGCCGCACCACGCTGGCGAAGATCATTCGCGAGCAATCGGTCGGGCGTCAGTCGGAGCTGGTGGCCATGCTGCGCAAGCAAGGGCATGCCGCGACGCAGTCGAGCGTGAGCCGCGACTTGCGCGAACTCGGCGTGGCCAAAATGGGGCAACGCTATGTGCTGCCGGAGCCCGAGGTATCGATCAAAAATGACTTTTCGACGCTCAAACAGTTCGTGAGCGCGGTACTGACCGCCGGCGCCAATCTCACGGTGCTGAAAACCACCGTGGGCGCGGCGCAAAGCGTGGCGGTGGCCATCGATACCGCCCGCTGGCCCGAGGTGATCGGCACCATCTCAGGGGACGATACGATATTCATCGCGACTTCGGGCGCCCGTGAACAACACAAGCTCAGGCTGCGCCTCCACTCCATCTTCGGAATCTAGGCCCAATGACATCGACCAGCACTGCGGGCGCCGAGCCCATTCTCCTGGCATTTTCCGGCGGCCTGGACACCTCGTTTTGCGTGCCCTGGCTCAAGGATACCTACCGGCGGCCGGTGATCACCGTCACCGTCGACACCGGCGGCCTGGATGGCGCGGCGGCGGCGGCGCTCGCGGCCCGTGCGGCGGCGCTCGGCGCGCTCGAACATCGATTGATCGATGCGCGTCATGCTTATTTCGAGCAGGTGCTCAAATTCTTGATCATGGGCAATGTCCGCCGCGGCGGGTTGTATCCGCTGTGCGTCGGCGCCGAACGCGTGTTGCAGGCGCAGACCATCGCGCAAATGGCGTTGTCGCTTCGAACCACGATGGTGGCCCACGGCTGCACCGCCGCCGGCAATGATCAAGTACGTTTCGAGGTCGCGCTGCGCACCCTCGCACCCGATCTTGAGATCATCGCTCCGGTCCGCGACCGGGCCTTCCAACGTGCGCAGCAACTCAAATATCTCGAGGATCGCGGATTGCCGATCCCGCCCTTCGGCGCCGCGTATTCGGTGAACCGCGGGTTGTGGGGCGTCACCATCGGCGGCAAGGAAACATTGACCTCGGCGAGCAGTATTCCGGAAAGCGCCTGGGTGTTGTCGAAGGACGCATTCGTGCATGCACGCGCGCCCGAACGGCATGTCATCGGCTTCGATGCGGGTGTCCCGTCGAGCCTCGACGGCATCGCGATGTCGGCGGTCGCGATCATCGAACAACTCGAAACCCTGGCGGGACCTTTTGGCATCGGGCGCGGCATTCACTTGGGCGACACGGTGATCGGCACCAAGGGGCGCGTGGCGTTCGAGGCGCCGGCGGCCGAGGTGCTGCTCACGGTGCATCGCGAACTGGAAAAATTGGTATTGACCGGCAAGCAGGCGCGCATCAAGGAATCGGTGGCGCAGCCCTACGGGGATCTGGTGCACGAAGGCCAGCACCTCGATCCCGTGTGCCGCGACATCGAGGCCCTGCTGCTCTCCTCCCAAGCCCGGGTGAGCGGAGAGGTCACGGTCTTGTTCCGGCCCGGGTCGGCATTCGTCGAGGGGGTGACCTCGCCGTATTCGTTGATGACGGCTTCCAAAGGCGTCTATGGCGAAGCCGCCGGCGAATGGACCGCGGCCGATGCGCTCGGGTATTCGAAGATGCTGGCGTTACCGGGAATCTTCTACCAGCGCGCCGGCGCCAACGCGCCCCGCGACGCCGCCACACAGGCAGCGGCGACCGCCCAAACGACGGTGAGCCGGTCATGAGCGGCATGCGCACCTTGGTGGTCGACAAGATCGCATCGGTGACCCAGGCCTTGGGGCTCGCCCACGAGGTCCGCGTCGCCGCCGAGATCCCGTGCGAGGAAGGCGTGGTGGTGGTGGTCGAAATACTGAACAACAAGTCGACCTACAACACCCTGGAGCTGACCAGCGGCCGCATGGCGAAACTCGCCCGCGGCGACGTAGTGGTCGGAGCTCTCGGGCACCGTAAGGCCCTGTTCGGCTACTCGGGACACATCCCCGACGCGCTCAAGCCCGGCGATGTGATTCAAATGCTGAACATCGGCGGTGTCTTGGGGATCTGCGATTCGGCGACACCTGACAAGGGCAAACCCTTCGATTGCAAAGTTCTGGGCGCGGTGCTGACTTTCCCTTATTTGGGCGAACGCATCGGCGTGACGGCCAGAACCGGATACCGGCCGCTGGATTATGATGCGCCGCTCAACGTGCGCGGCGTGCCGGTGGTGGCACTCGCGGGTAGCTGCATGGAGGCCGGCAAGACGGCGGCTGCCTCCGCCATCATTGCACGCATGCGGCACCGCGGTTTGACCGTGGACGCCTTCAAGGCAACCGGGGTTTCACTGCGCCGCGACATCCTGGCGTTCGAGGATTCGGGCGCGCGGCGCACCATGATCTTTACCGACCTAGGCATCGTGACCACGACCGCCCGCTGCGGTCCCGCGTTGACGCGCACCATGCTGACCGAGATGGCGGCAGGCTCGCCGGACGTCATCGTGTTCGAGCTCGGCGACGGGCTGCTCGGCCCTTACGGCGTGGATTCGATCTTGCTGCAACCCGACATCCGGGCCGCGCTCAGCGCCGTGGTGTTGTCGGCGAATGATCCGGTTGCCGCGTGGGGCGGCGTCAAGCTTCTGCGCGAACGCTTCCTCATCGAACCCTGCGCCGTCACCGGCCCGGCCACCGACAACCAGGTCGGAGTCGAACTCATCCGCGAGCAAATGGAGGTCGAGGCCTTCAACGCGATCAGCAGTCCCGCCGGGCTCGGCGACCACCTCATTTCCCGCCTGAATTTGCGCAACGTCGGCGAAACCACGGCGGCCGGCGCATGAGCGGCCAGCGCAGCGGTGAGCAGCGGCCTTGAGCGGGCGCACGCCGGCGATCGTGCTCGGGGGCACCGGCTATGTGGCCGGCGAGCTGTTGCGGCTGATAGCAGGGCACCCGCGATTGGAAGTTGCCGGCATTTTATCGGACAGCCAGCCGGGGACGCCTGTCGCCGCCGCGTTCCCGCATTTGCGCAGCGCCTATCCCACACTCGATTTTGCGAGTCTGGAACAGATCGAGTCGTTGATTGGGCGCACGCCGGACTCCGCCTTGTTTTGCGCGGCGCCACACGGGGCTGCCGCGGCAATCATCGACCGCTTACTCACCGCGGCCGAGACCGGCGGTGCGCGCACGCATTGCGTCGACATTTCGGCGGACTTTCGCTACCCGACTGCCGCCGCCTATGAATCCGTATACAAACACCCCCATGGCGCACCGGCGCGCATCCCTCAATTCACTTGTGCGGTCCCGGAACATCTGCCGGCCGCGCCGACGCCGCACATTGCTCATCCCGGCTGTTTTGCGACCGCCACCCTGTTGGCCAGTGTGCCGCTGTTGGCGCTGAAAATGACCGACACGCGATTGTTCGTCGCCGGCATCACCGGCAGCACCGGATCCGGACGGCGCCCGAGCGATGCCACGCACCACCCGCTGCGCCACGGCGATTTGTACAGCTACGGCGCGCTCGAGCATCGGCACGTGCCCGAGATCGCCGCCTGCGCGCGGCTCGCAACCGGCATCGAGGCGGAATTCAATTTCGTGCCTCATTCGGGCCCGTTCGCGCGCGGCATCCATGTCACCGTACAGGCGAATTTGAGCCGGCCGATAAGCAGTGCGCAGGCCTCCGATGCGCTGGCCGCTTATTACCGGGATCGTCCGTTCGTGCGCGTGACGCAGTCGGCCCCGCGGGTCAAGGATGTGGCCACCAGCAATTACGCGCACTTGAGCGCGGTCACCAACGGCCGGTCGATAGCGGTGATGGCGGTACTCGACAACTTGAACAAGGGAGCCGCGGGGGGCGGCATGCAATGGATGAATCGGCTATTGGGATTCGATGAATGCACGGGACTCACCGCGCCGGCGCCGGGCTGGACTTGAGACGGTCATGAGCACGCCCATGGTTTCCCGCCCGCTGCAAAGCCACCTCGCGCAAGTGTTCGCGCAATACCCCATCGAAGTGGCGCATGGCGAAGGGGTTTGGTTGTATGCGCGCGACGGCCGCAAGATCCTGGATTTTTACGGCGGCCACGCGGTCGCGGGATTGGGCTATGGGCACCCGCGCTGGTTGGCGGCGCTCGAGCGTCAGGCGCGGCAGATGAGTTTTCAAACCAATGCACTGCCGATGGCGATTCGCGAACGCGCCGCCGCCCGCTTGGCGAAATTCGCGGGCTTGGGACTCGACACCGTGTTCTGGGTCAACAGCGGCGCCGAAGCCAACGAGAATGCGCTCAGGTTGGCCTTCAAAATCACCGGACGCGGTAAGGCGGTGGCGCTCGAACAGGGTTGGCACGGCAGAACGGCCGCAGCCGGGGCGGTGACCTGGGGCGCCCTGGAGAAGTGGTACGGATTTCCACGCACACCCTTCGATGTGAGTTTCCTGCCCCGCGACAAACCCGCCGCCGTGGAGCGCATGGTCGATCGGGAAACTGCCGCCGTCATCGTCGAACCGATTCAAGGGATGAGCGGCGCCTACGACGTCGGCAAACCGATGCTGCAGGCACTGCGGCGGCGTTGCGATGAGGTCGGCGCGGTGCTGATTTTCGACGAGGTACAGTGCGGCATGGGACGCACCGGTGCGCCCTTCGGCGCCAACTACCACGGCGTGGTTCCCGACATCGTCACCGCTGCGAAAGCCTTGGGCAACGGATTCCCGGTATCCGCCCTGCTGCTGTCGTCGCGCGTGGCGCGCGAGCTCAAATACGACGATATGGGCACCACCTTCGGCGGCGGTCCGATCGCCTGCGCCGCGGCCGAGGCCGTGATCGAGACCATCGAATCCGAATCGCTGCTGGCGAACGTGCGCCAGGTATCGACGTATATCCGCGCGACTTGCGTGATCGGCCCGATCACGGGGGTGCAGGGCGCCGGATTTTTGCTCGGCCTCAAAACCTCGCGGCCCGCCAAGGAAGTGCAGGCCGCCTTGCTCGAGCGGAATATTCTGACCGGTACCAGCGCCGACCCCACGGTGCTGCGGCTATTGCCGGCGTACATCCTCAATGAAGGGCACGTCGACCAGTTGCACGACGCCTTGTCGAAGATTTCGGCATGAAGCGCTTCCTGGATCTTGCCGATTTCGAGCGCGAGCAGATTCTCGATCTGTTGGCGCTCGCGCAGTCGCTGCAGGACAAGCCGCAGCCGCTGGCGCTCGCGGGTAAAATCCTGGGGTTGGTGTTCTTCAATCCGTCGCTGCGCACCCTGGCGTCCTTCCAGGCCGGCATGGCACGCCTGGGCGGTTCCTCCTTCGTGATCACGCCGGGGCAGGGAACGTGGCAGCTCGAAACCAAGTTGAATGCCGTCATGAACGGCGCCGCCGCCGAGCACATCCGCGAAGGGCTCCCGGCGCTGGCATCGTATTGCGATGCGCTCGGCGTGCGCGCATTCGCGGAAGGCAAGGACCTGCAGCGGGATTTGCGGGAAACGCTGTTCGGGATGATCGATGCGCTGTGCGATAAGCCGCTGATCAACCTGGAATCGGCCGTGAATCATCCCTGCCAGGCGCTGGCCGATTGGCGCACGATGGACGAACTCAAGGTGCCGAACCGCGCCAAATTCGTGCTGAGCTGGGTCTATCATCCAAAGGCATTGCCGCTGGCGGTGCCCGCCGCCATCGTGCACATGGCCGCGATGCGCGGCATGGAAGTGGTGGTGGCGCGCCCCGAAGGCTTTGCCCTGCCTCCCGAGATCATGGACAAGGCGCGCTCGGCGGCATCGGCCGCAGGCGGTTCGGTGACCGAGACCGCCGATCGCGCGGCGGCGCTCAATGGCGCGAGCGTGCTGTATGCCAAGGAATGGGGCGCCACCGGCTGTTACGGGGATGCCGAGGGCGATGCGCGGCTGCGTGCGGAGCTCATGGATTGGTGCGTCCGGGAACGGTGGTTTTCGGCCGCCCTGTCCGATGCCAAACTCATGCACTGCCTGCCCGTACGCCGCAACGTCGCGGTCGCCGACGAAGTTCTGGATGGTTCGCGCGCGGTGGTGAGGCGCGAAGCCTTCAATCGCTTGGCGGTGCAGATGGCGGTTTTGCACCGCATGCTCACCTGAATTGCCGAAGCAACGGAGTTAAGTGAATGATCATGAGTCGACCCGACCCTTCCGTCGCGGTGCGCGCGCTCAAAAGCGCGGCGCCTTACATTCGCATGTACAAGAACAAGGTCTTCGTCATCAAGGCGGGGGGCGCAGTGTTCAGCGACGAGGTTTCCACGCGTGCGCTGATCGAACAGGTCGCCATCCTGCACCAGGTGGGCATCAAGACCGTGCTGGTTCACGGCGGCGGTCCGCAACTCGATGACATGCAGGCGACCTTGGGTATCGAGACCCAGATGGTCCATGGGCGGCGCGTCACCGACCAGAAGTCGATCGACGTGACGACGATGGTGCTCAACGGACTCATCAATACGCGCATCCTGGCGATTTGCCGGGAACTCGACATCGAAGCGGTCGGCCTCTCCGGCGTCGACGCCGGCTTGATCAGGGCGCACAGACGCGGCCCGGTTCAGGTGTCGGCCGGTTCGAACGACACCGTGGATTACGGGTTCGTCGGCGACATCGATTCGGTCAACGCGGCGGTCATCGAGAAGCTGCTCGCCGACGGCCTGATGCCGGTGGTCAGTCCCCTGTCGGCCGATTCGAGCGGCACGTTGCTCAACATCAACGCCGATACCGTGGCGGCCGCGCTCGGCGGCGCCTTGGCGGCGGAGAAACTGGTGCTGTGCACCGGGGCCCCGGGGATTCTGGAGCGGGCTGCGGATCCGAGCTCGGTGATCTCGTACACCGACCTCAAAGGCTTGAAGCGCCTGCGCGATGCGGGCAGCCTCACGCACGGCATGCTGCCCAAAGCGACGGCGATCGAGAACGCGATCCGCGGCGGGGTGCGGCGCGTACATGTCATCACCTATAAGTCGAGCGACAGCTTGCTCGCCGAAATCTTCACCAACGAAGGCACGGGCACCTTGGTGGTCGCGGACTTGAAGGCCTTGAGCCCGGCGGAGCAGCAGGGCACGGCGGCACCGCCGAGCGCGGCACGACCATGACCCGGCTGTGGGACAAGGGGACTTCGCTCGATGAACGCGTGCTCGCCTATACGGCCGGCGAGGATCATCTGCTCGACAACCGCCTGGTGCGCTACGACATTCAGGCGTCCATCGCCCACGCCGAGATGCTGGGGGAGCAGGGGCTGTTGACGGCCGAGGACCTCGGCGCCATTCGCGCCGCCCTCGGCGAAATCGCCGAAGAACATGCGCGCGGTCAATGGCGCGTCACGCTCGAGCAGGAGGATTGCCAAACGGCGATCGAGAATCTGCTGACGGCGCGCATCGGGGCGCGCGGCGAGCGCCTGCATGCCGGCCGCTCGCGCAACGATCAAGTGCTGGCGGCGCTGCGCCTGTATTTGCGCGACGTCGCGCATTCCTTGCACGCCGGCGCCCTCGAAGTGGCCGAGGCGCTCGATGCGCTCGCCGTGCGCGACGGCTCGATCGCGCTGCCGGGATACACGCACATGCAGCAGGCGATGCCGAGCACCGTGGCGATGTGGGCACTTGGCTTCGCGGCGGAAATCCGCGACGATGCGCAGGGTCTGCATCAGGTGCTGCGCCGCGCGAACAAAAATCCCTTGGGATCCGCGGCCGGATACGGCACGCCGAATCTCGACGTCAGCCGCGAATCGACGCGCCGCCGACTCTCGTTCGAGGTCACGCACGAACCGGTCACCGCGGTGCAGCTGTCGCGCGGCAAGGCCGAGGCGCAGCTGTTGTTCGAGCTCACGCTGCTCAGCCAGGACCTGGGGCGTCTCGCGGCCGATCTGGTGCTGTTCTACACCTATGAATTCGGCTTCGTGAGCCTGCCGGAGGGCTTTACCACGGGCTCCTCCATCATGCCCCAAAAGCGCAATCCGGATGTGTTCGAGCTGATGCGCGGGCGCAGCGCGGTGGCGCAGGCGGCGCTCAACGAGGTGCTCGGCGTCACCCAAAAATTGAATTCGGGCTATCACCGCGATTTGCAGCTCATCAAGCCGCCGCTGTTCCGCGGGATCGACTCCTGTCAGCAGACCCTCGAGATCATGCCGAGCGCGCTTGCCGGAGTTCGCTTCAAGCCGGACAACATTCGCTTGGATCCCGGCATTCATTCCGCAGCGGCCGCGAATGCCTTGGTGGCCAAGGACAATATTCCGTTCCGCGAGGCGTACCGGCGGATCGCAGCCCGCCTCAAGGGTTCGAGCTGAGGACCCGAATCCCTTCGCGCATCGAACGCGGCGGCTTCAGCAGTGATGCTTGCGAGAACGCTCCGGCACGGCGTAGTCTGAAATTCCAGTCGCACCCTGCCGGCGGCTACATAAGGAAGGTTCAGTATGCTCAACGCCCTCCTGCTCGCGGCGAACCTCAGTGGAAACTTCGCTCATCCGAACCCGACGCCGCCGCCCGAGCTGTTCGTTGCCGTCTACCAGCAGCGCAGGGCCCGCCTGCTGGCCGAGCTGGGTGACTGCGCTGCCGTCATTTCCTCTCAGGGTGAAGTGAACGGCATCACCGAGGACTATCGCCAGGACGCCGACTTTTACTGGCTGACCGGCATCAACGAGCCGGACGCGCATCTCGTTTTGCAGCCCAAGTCGCCTTACCGCAAGGTGGTGCTGTTCCTGAAGGCGCGGGACCCGGAGGCCGAGCGCTGGACCGGGCCGCGCGAACCGGTCTCGCCGGAGCTGCTCAAGAAATACGGCGTCGATCGCGTCCTGCGCGGCTCCCCCGAGTCCGCGCTCCTCGGCACCGGACTGCACCACGATTGCGTCGCGATCATCGCGCCGGCCGGCATGGGCAAGGCGGACCGCAACGACGATGAACTGGCGCTGCGCCTCGCTAGCCGATTCGGCCTCAAGGCAGTCTATAAACGCGGCCTGCTCGCCGACCTGCGTGCGGCTCATGGGCCCGAGGAACTCGAGCGCATGGAGCGCGCCATCGCGATTACCGCGCAGGGGCACAATGCCGTCGCGCGCGCAACGGTTGCAGGCGTCTCGGAACGCGACGTTCAGACGCAGCTCGAATATGCGTTCTTCGTCAACGGCGGCACCGGCCTGTCGTATTCGTCCATCGTCGGCAGCGGCCCGAACGGCACGGTCCTGCACTGGGACAAGAATTCCAGGATCCTGCAGAACGGCGACCTGGTCGTAGTCGACGCCGCCGCAGATTATGGTCGTTATGCCTCGGACGTGACGCGCACCTACCCCGTGTCCGGACATTTCACGGCGGAACAGGCGGCTGTCTACCGCGCGGTATACCAGGCGCAGGAGGATATTTTTGCGGCCACCAAGCCGCGGGTATCCATGGCGGATTTGCAGCATGCGGCGGAGGAATCCTTGCGCCGATCCGGTTATCTCGCCGATTTCATTCATGGATTCGGCCATTTCGTCGGTCTCGATGTGCATGACGCAGGCGACTACGAGAAACCCATTCCCGTGGGCGCCGTGTTCACCGTCGAGCCGGGGGTCTATCTTCAGGCAAAGGGATTCGGGGTGCGCATCGAGGATGAGGTCCTGATGACCCAGCAAGGGTATCGGCTACTCACCTCCGCCATACCCCGCAAGCTCGAGGATGTGGAAACCTGGATCGCCCGAGAGCGCAAGTGACCCCATTCAGGTTTTGCGAGACACAACCGCGGTCTTTGCAAATTGCCTAGCCATTGCAACATGGAATCGGGTATCGTTCGCGGCCATGAAACAACATACTTCTCGATTGCTGCGCGGTCTCGGCGGATTCGGCGTCATGCTCGCGGTCGCGCCCTTTGCCTGCGCGCAAACCCCCTCGGCTGCAACGGCTGCGCCGCCGGCTGCTGCCGCTGCGCCGGCGGCCCCGGCCGCTCCGGCGCCGATATCCAATGAACAAGCCGGCTACTTGTTCGGCCTGACATTCGGCGAACAATTGCGCGGCATCGGCGTCTCGAACGAGATCACCGCCGATGCGATCAGCCGCGGCGTGAAGGACGGATTGCAAGGCAAGAAATCGACGCAGGCCGACCGGCAGCAGGTTCAAGACTATGCGCGTGCCATGATGACTGCCTTTGCGGCCCGCAACAAAACCGCCGGGCAGGAATTCCTGGCGAAGAACGGCAAAGAACCGGGCGTCAAGAGCACCGCTTCGGGCCTTGAATACAAGGTACTCGCGGCGGGAGACCCCAAGGCGCCGCCGATCGCAGCGAGCGACGAAGTGACGGTGAATTACCGCGGCAAACTGGTCGATGGCACGGAATTCGACAGCTCCTTCTCGCGAGGCCAGCCTGCCACCTTTGGCGTGGGCGGCGTGATCAAGGGCTGGCAGGAAGCCCTGGTCCTGATGAAGTCGGGTGCCCGGTGGGAGTTATACGTGCCCGCCGAACTCGCCTACGGCGCGACTGCGCGACCGGGAATTCCGGCCAACTCGGTGCTGATATTCGAGGTGGAAGTGTTGAGCGCCAAAGCGAATGCCGGAGCCGCGGCGAGCGGCGGGTTGCCGCCGGCAGCACCGCCCCCGCATAAGCCGGTGGCCCCGACCTCGCAGCCGGCGACGAACTAAAGCCCGGAGCGCGCGCTCGCGGCATGCATGCCGCGAGCGCAATATACGGCGCGCCTAGAAGGTCCAGGTCGCGCTGATCGACACCGCGGCGGGACTGCCGTAACTCGAACTAACGCCCTCGTATTCCGCGCGGAAGGCGAAATCCTGCCATCTGAATTGGACCCCGGCTCCGTAAGCAAACTTGTCGTTCGTCTGGTTTATGTCCGAGCCGATCGGAACACAGGGATAGGAGCAGGTGCCCACACCGTTTGGGTTCACATAGCTGGATTGGTTGGTCTGCAGCCGCGCGACGCCGAGCTTGCCGAATACATCGAGGTAGGGCAACGGCACCGGCAGATACCCCACTCCATAAAGTATCGTCGCCTTCGGATGTGAATTCGCGTTGTAATAATAATTACTGTTGTAGTAGCCGTTGTTGCCGTTGGCGCTGCCGAAGTCCATGTATTCGAGCTCGGCGCCCAGGATGGAAATCGGCCGTATGCCCGCCATCACCTTCCACGAAACGACGCTGGTGCCGTAATCGCCGCCATAACACGCATAGGGACCGCAGCCATAGCCGTAACCGTAGCCATTGTTGTAGTTGTTGCCGACATTGGACGCACCCACACCGAAACCGATGTAAGCCCCGAGCGGATTGCCGGCCAAGGCTGAAGTCGAGGCGCCCAGCGCGATAAGGGTCAATAAGGCCAGTAATTTGCGATTCATCGGCAATCTCCACGATAACTGCTACAAGACTTCGGACAGGTCCGCCGACAAGGAAGTTCCGATCGAACTGCCAGGCCGCGGCCAGCGTTATACTTTAACTCATGAGAATTCTATGCCTTTGGGTCCTCGTCGGCCTGGCCGCGACAATTTGCGCATGCGGGCAAAAAGGGCCGCTGGTGCTTCCCGATGCAGAGCACCCCCATAAGAAGGTGAAATTTCCGGTCCCACCCAAATCGCCCGCCTCCGCAGCCCCTGCTGCCTCTGCCGATCATCCCGCCGCCGAGCCGGCTGCGCCGCCTGAGGCGGGAACTGGGCCCGATGCGGCCCCGAACACGAGCCCCACCCTGCCGCAGCCCGCTCCTTGAAGCCATGAACGCGCGAAAGCTGCTGTTGGTTGACGGCTCCTCGTACCTTTATCGCGCGTTTCACGCCTTGCCGCCACTCAGTAATACCCGAGGGGAGCCGACCGGAGCCGTCCTCGGTGTGCTCAACATGCTGAACAAACTGACCAAGGAGGAGGCGCCGGACCGGATCGCCGTGGTCTTCGATGCACCCGGCCGCACGTTTCGAGACGATTTGTTCGAACAGTACAAAGCCCATCGCGAGCCGATGCCCGATGAGCTGCGATCGCAAGTGCAGCCGCTGCTGGAGGCGGTACAGGCCCTGGGTTTGCCGCTCTTGCGTGTCCCCGGCGTCGAAGCGGACGACGTGATCGGTACGCTCGCTGAACAAGGCGCCGCAGCGGGCTACGACGTGCTGATCTCGACCGGCGACAAGGACATGGCGCAGCTGGTCGGCCCGCGAATCTCCCTGGTCAACACCATGAGCAACACGCGTCTGGATCGCGCGGGCGTCAAGGCGAAGTTCGATGTGTTTCCCGAACAAATCATCGACTATCTCGCGCTGGTGGGAGACAGCTCGGACAACATCCCCGGCGTCACCGGCGTCGGACCGAAGACCGCGGCCAAATGGTTGAATCAATACCAGACACTGGACGCGGTCACCGCTCATGCCGCAGAAATCACCGGTAAGGTAGGCGAGAATTTACGCAACGAGCTGCCGGTGCTCGAGTTGTCCCGCAAGCTCGCGACCATCGATAAATCCCTGACGCTGGAGGTGGGGCCGGACGGCCTCGTTGGCGGCGCGCCGGATCTCAAACGGCTTCGTGATCTGTACACGCGGCTGGAACTGCGCATCCTGTTGAAGTCGTTGGAGCCGCCATCGTTGAGTCCAGCCGAGGTTCCGGCCGCAGCGCAAGCCGCTTCTGTCGCCGTGAATGCACAATCTCCAACCGTCGAGGCGCCGGATGGGGGGCCGACTCTCGCCCTGGCGCAGCCGCGCAACTATCAAAGAATTCTTTCGCAGGAGGACTTCGACACCTGGCTCCCCAGGCTCGCCGCGGCGCCGCTCGTGTCCTTCGACACCGAGACCGACAGCTTGGACTACATGCGTGCACGGGTCGTGGGACTGTCCTTCGCGATAACGCCCGGGGAGGCGGCTTACGTGCCGCTCGGCCATGATTATGCGGGGGCGCCGCAACAGCTCGATCGCGACCGTGTGCTCGCCGCCCTCAAACCGTGGATCGAGGACGCCGCGCTTCCCAAGCTTGGCCATCACCTCAAGTTCGATACCCACATCCTGGCGAACTATGGGATCGAGCTGCGCGGACATCGCTACGATTCCATGCTGGAGTCGTACGTGCTCAACAGTGTGGCCACTCGCCACGACATGGATTCGACGGCCGAGAAATATCTCGGAATCAAGACCATTCGCTACGAGGATGTCGCGGGCAAAGGCGCGAAGCAAATCACCTTCAATCAAGTCGACGTGGATCGTGCGACGGAATACGCGGCCGAGGACGCGGACGTCACGCTGCGGCTGCACCAGGCGATTTGGCCGCAAATCGAGGCGCTGCCCCGCTTGAAAGATCTCTATCAGACCATCGAACAGCCGCTGGTGGCGGTGCTGTACCGCATGGAACGCACGGGCGTATTGGTGGATCGCGGCCTTCTCAAGGCGCAGAGCCACGAACTGGCGGCGCGCATGCTGCAACTGCAGGCGCAGGCGCACGCCGAGGCGGGTGGGCCGTTCAACGTGGATTCGCCCAAGCAATTGCAAGAGATACTCTTCGGCAAGCTGGGTTTGCCCGTGCTGCGCAAGACCCCGACCGGCCAGCCGTCGACGGCCGAGGATGTGCTCGAGGAATTAGCGGTCTCGTTCGCCCTGCCGAAATTGATCCTCGAATATCGGGGCGTCGCCAAACTCAAATCGACCTATACCGACAAGCTGCCCGAACAAATCGACGAAGCAACGGGGCGCATCCACACAAGCTATCACCAAGGGGTTGCGGCCACCGGCCGCTTGTCGTCGTCCGACCCCAACCTGCAAAACATTCCAATCCGGACTCCTGAAGGTCGGCGCATCCGCCAGGCCTTCGTGGCTCCGCCGCAGCATTCGCTGGTGGCGGCCGATTATTCGCAAATCGAGCTGCGCATCATGGCGCACTTGTCGGGCGACGCCACGCTGCTCAAGGCCTTCGCGGAAGATCGCGACGTGCATCAAGCCACCGCGGCGGAGGTCTTCGGCATTCCGCTTGCGCAGGTCAGCTCCGATCAGCGGCGTTCGGCCAAGGCAATCAACTTTGGATTGATCTACGGCATGTCGGCATTCGGCCTTGCCCGGCAATTGGGCATCGGCCGGGGCGACGCGCAACGCTATGTGGATCTTTATTTCGAACGCTATCCCGGCGTGAAACGCTACATGGATGAGACTCGCACTCAGGCGCGCGAGGCCGGATATGTGGAAACCGTGTTTGGCCGGCGGCTATATCTGCCCGATATTCGGTCCCGCAACCAGGCTCTGCGCCAATACGCGGAACGCAGCGCCATCAATGCGCCCATGCAAGGCACCGCCGCGGACATCATCAAGCGCGCCATGATCGAGGTCGACGGCTGGCTGCAGAACTCGCGTGCTCCGGCGCGGCTCATCATGCAGGTGCATGACGAACTCGTGCTGGAAGTGGCGGATGAGGCGATCGACGACATAGTGCCGAGGGTGCGCGAATCCATGGCGCGCGCGGCGGAACTTGTCGTACCGCTGAAGGTCGATATCGGTATCGGCCGCAATTGGGACCAAGCGCATTAAAGGTGCAGAAATCAAATTGTGAAGATTTCATTAGCCTCGGCGAGCCGGTCAGGCAATCATCGAAATTGGCGTGATTTCCGTGGTTTGGCGTATTTCTTAGATTGATTACCGCGCAGCGCGATGTCGGCATTCGCCGACAAAATAGGTACTTTCCGAACTAGTCCCCACAAAAATTTACAATATAATTGAATCATGGGGCTGGAACTTTTGGATTGCATCCCCATCTAACATTTTGAGCGTGAAAACGCTCCCCGCTCTTCTCCCTGAGCGGGCACGCCCGGTTTGTCATCCCCATGCCGGGTTGGTCTGCCTCGGTGGCTGCCTCAAAGGCGCCCACCGGGGCTTTTTTTGCCCTAGCCGAGCCAGCGCTCCATCACCGAACGCGCCTCTTCCAGTCCCTGGCCCGCATGCGCCGAAAACAATTGTGCGCTCACCGCCGTGTCGCTGCAGGCCGCCTTGGTGTCCCGCAGCACGCGTAGCGAATCCCGCCGGTTCAGCTTATCCGTCTTGGTCAGCAGAACATGCGCGTGCCGATCGCGAGCCAGCACCCATTCGAGCATCGCGGCATCCTGGGCGCCAAGACCACGGCGGCTATCGACGATGAGCATCAATCCCACCAGCGATTCACGTACGTTGAAGTAATGCTCCATCAATTGCAGCCATCGAGCGCGCACTTTTTGCGGAACCTTGGCGAATCCGTAACCCGGCAGGTCGACCAGCCGCCGGTCGGGGGCCAGTTCGAAAAAATTTATCAGCTGGGTCCGCCCCGGCGTGCGGCTCACTCGCGCAAGCCCAGAACGTTGTGTGATGACATTGATCGCCGTGGATTTGCCGGAATTGGAGCGCCCCGCGAACGCAACTTCACGTCCGGTGTCCGGCGCAAGCTGGTGCGCCTCGGCCGCGCTCGTCAAGAATTTCACAGTGGGATAGGTCGACATGGCCGCATGGACGCAAAATATGGCCTGTAGTGTACAATTTGAAACGGCCGGCAGTTCGATTAAGGCAGGGTCAGAAGCGATATGAAGCGGTTTTGGATCTTCGCGGGGACAATTCTCGGCTCAATCGCTTGCACTGCGGCTCTGGCCACCGGCAACGCCGAAGCCGGCGCCAGCAAGGCAACGGCTTGCCAGGGCTGTCACGGCGCAAACGGCAACAGCACCAACCCCGACTGGCCGAGTCTCGCCGGGCTCGGTGCCGACTACATTGTCGAGCAACTGCAGAATTTCAAGGACGGCAAACGCAGCAGCCCCATCATGATGCCGATGGCGGGGCCGTTGAGTCCGCAGGATATGGCCGATCTGGCGGCCTATTTCGATAGTTTGGTCAATACCGGCTTGGAAGCCGATCCGACCTACTTTCAGGCCGGCGAGAAGCTCTATCGCGGCGGCGACAAAGCCCGTGCTATCCCCGCGTGCATGGCTTGCCATGGCCCGAACGGGCGCGGCAACGAGCCGGCGAAGTTTCCCTCACTGCACGGCGAGCACTCCGCATACATCGCGAAGCAGCTGAACGACTATGCGTCGGACACTCGCCCGCCGGGGCCGGCCGGCATCATGGCGGCCATTGCCAAAAAACTGTCTGCGGACGACATTCGCAATCTCTCCTCGTACGTTCAAGGACTTCGCTGACGATGCGTGTTTCAAGACTGGTATTGCTCCTGTGCGCAACCCTGACTCTTTGCTCATGCGGCAAGCAACAAACGGCGGATGAGCGCGCAGCGGGCGCCTTACCGCTCGTGGCCGCGTTGACGCCGGCGGCGGGCGGGAGTCCATCGGCGCAGGCGGAGCAACCATCGGGCGCTCAAAAGGCGGCGCAACCCGCTACCCTTACCCGACCGAATGAAGACGGAACCGCGCCCGTCGAGGATACGACCGGCGACAGCGGCGCCCGCAATACGATTTTGGCCGCGGTTGCCTCGACGGTGGCGGCAGCCACACCGGCCGCGGCGGCGGCCAGCCTGACCGCGCCTACGCTGTGGCAGGAGGGCGTCAACTACACGCGGCTCGTGCCGGCGCAACCGACCGCGGTTCCCGCGGGTCAGATCGAGGTGCTGGAATTCTTCTGGTACGCGTGCCCGCATTGCTACGCGATCGACCCCTCGGTCGAATCGTGGAAGAAGAGCAAGCCGGCGTACATCAGCTTCTCGCGGGTACCCGTGACCTGGAGCGAGGGTCACCGTTCGTTGGCACGTATGTATTACACGCTGGAGAGCCTCGGCAAGCTCGACCAACTGCACAACGAGATATTCAAGGAGATCCATGTCAATGGGAATCCCTTGGTGGCCAGCGACGCGAACGACGTGGCGGCATCGGAGCGATTGCAAGCCGCGTACGTCAAGAAATTCGGCATTTCCGAACAAGACTTCAAGAAGGCATACCACTCGTTTTCCGTAGAGACCGCCCTGCAGAGAGCCGATCAACTGGTGCAGCGCTATCGCATCGACGGCGTTCCGATCTTTGTGATCAACGGCAAATTCATAGCCGATGTGCGCACAGCCGGGAGCCCGGAGCGCCTGATGTCCTTGGTTGACGATTTGGCGGCTCAAGAGCACAAGCATCAATAGCGGCCTCCGCAACGATCGAGCGCGCACTGCGGTGATGGTCACGCACGCGGGCGGTTGCCACTGCGGCCGCGTTCGATTCGAAGTGCTCGCGCCCGCAACACTCGAAACGGCCGACTGCAACTGTTCCATATGCAGCATGTTGGGCTATCTGCATTTGATCGTGCCCGCCGATCGCTTCACATTGATCAGCGGTCGGGATGCACTCATCACCTATACGTTCAACACGCGCGTCGCTCAGCATCATTTTTGCGCCAACTGCGGCGTCAAGTCCTTTTACGTTCCGCGTTCGCACCCGGACTGCATCAGCGTGAACGTTCGTTGCATCGACGCCGGAACGATCGAATCAGTGACGGTGATTCCGTTCGATGGACGCGAGTGGGAGAAGGGGCGCGCCGCATGGCGCGACACCGCAACACCGGATTGAGCCGCGCGCGATTCGCCATGCGTGCGAAGCGAACATAATCCGGCTTCGTGCGATCGTTATGTCGTAATGCGGTGGCGTTGACCGGCGCGAATCGCGAATATGTGACGCATGTCACGCGGTTGGTGGACTGGTATGTCGGATGCTGGCTTCGTCGCTACGAATGCGACGATGCATCCAACACATATGTCCGAATGTCGCCCACTTAAGGAAGCATGGCCGGTCATAAGCGCAGCGCGCCGCTTCGGTGTCTGCGATCGCTTGCTAGTCGGATTGGTGGCGATCACGCTGGTTCGCGCCGGTGAAGCGCTGGCAGGCGAGCAGGCGCCGGAAGCCGGGCTCCCCGGCAAGCTCGAACCGGGCGATGCCCGCGCATCGACGATGTTTCCGGCTTCTTTGTTCGGCGCGCCGGAAAAATATTCCATGCCCGGCATGACCGAGACGCATGCTTTTTCCAAAGAGCAATTTCGGCCGCGCGGACACTCCATATTCGAATCCGACGCTCACGCCGATCTCGGCGACGACAAGATGATCAGCGACACCACGGTTTGGCAGCGATTGTCGGAATTCAGAGTCCACAATCGAGTTCGGGTGCTGACCTTGTGGGAGTCGGGCTTGAGTTCGGTTTCTCTGCAGGCCGGCAAGAATGGCGCCCCGTCGCTGCAATGGAGCAGCCGAATGATGAATTCCGGCGAGGCCGCGCACGGGCTGCTCGATCGAATGCTCCCAGCCTCCTCTTTCGGCGGAAAAAGCTCGAGCGATGGCGCAGGCGGCGTAGCGCATCCCATAGCGCGCTCGGCGAGTCCACAACCTTCCGCGAGGGGTGAACCGGCCGGCAAGGGCGCGGCGTCATTAGGCGCTGCTCGGCAAGGACCGCCCTAGCGAAGTTCCGCTCCGGGGCAGTACGAAAATTCGTCGAGCAAGCTCCGATTCCAACTCGGCTCTAGAATAGAATTTCAGCAGCAGGCCGGGCTCGAAAATTTCCGGCGCGCTGCGCGCGAACGCGGTCCATCCACCGCCATCCCCGCGCTCGCACACCAATTGCTGAATCAGGGCGAGGTAGGCCACGGTGATCGTTTCGTGATAGCGATCGGGCTTGCCCAGGGAGGCGGCGTAGTTGCGGATCGCCCGCCGCATGCGCTTCAGGCTTTCGACGAAATCGTCCGACCGCAAATACAAGTACGCCGCGCGCACGTGGCCCGCGTGGTTGAACTCTTTTTCCTCAAGCGTGCATGCCTCCAGCGCGCGGATGAAATCCGCGTCAATCACGTCTTTTCTCGCAGCCGGTGGCTGTAGCGGGCATCGAGATCGAGTTCATAGATATTCTTGAGTTCGGATATCTTGCGCAGCGTCTGCGCGGTGAACGGCGTCTTGCCGTCAAATGCATGAAGCACCATGCCTTCCAGCAAGTTCCCGAGTGTCATGTTCTGATACTCCGCCAGCGCCTTCAGGACCTTCAAGAGGCGGCGCTCCATGCGCACACCCGTCTGGATCCGCTCTACTTCGAGGTCCTTGGACTTGGATTTGGACGCAAGCAAGGTGGTTTTGCGCATAGTGTCTGGTACCAATATACCACGGTACACCGGCATGATCACCAGGGATTCCTGTGCGCCGGGCGGGACCACGGGATTCGGCGCGCGCCAGGCGCCATGCTTGTGCGCGCCGGCGCGTGCGCGCATGCTAGCGCACTCGGTGCGTCCCGCCCTTCAGCGGCCGCGCCGGGGGAATTGACAAATACAACAGTGATAGGGGGAGTAATCATGAAGCAATTTCTTGCCAGCCTGATGTTTGGGACACTTTTCGCCGTGGGCGGCGCCGCGATCGCGGCCGGGATGGCGGCGGACCCGGTGATCGGCACCTGGAAACTCGATCTCGCAAAATCCATGTTCGGTGCGGGACCGGCAGTCAAAGCGCAAACGCGTAGCTACTCGCAGTCCGCACAGGGGATAACGCTCAATATGAAAACTGTCGGCGCGGACGGCAAGGAAACGACCGTCCAGACGACCTATCAGTTGGACGGCAAGGACTACCCGGTGACGGGTACCGCCGAATACGACAGCCTCTCGGGAAAGCAGATCGACAGCAAGACGGCCGAGTTCACCTTGAAGAAGGCCGGCAAGACCGTGGGCACGACGCGCCGAACGGTATCGATGGACGGCAAGACACTCACGGCGACCTCCAAGAACGTCGACGCGAAGGGTGAGGACAGCTTGGTATTCAACAAGCAATAAATGAGCCGGAACGGGGCGATCGGAGTTCGATCGCCCCTCCTTTGAAACGCACCAGATCCGCCTCCGATCAGTAGCGGTTGTCCTGCGGTCGGCGAGACTCGTCTGCCGCGAAGGCCAAAACACATTGATCACGAATTCACCGGCCGCAAATTCTCCATTCATCGTCGGGCTCGCTGGCCACGCGGATTTGGAACCAGCGCAATTCGCACCACTGGTCGATTCGGCGGTCGGCTTTCTGCGCGATCTCAAGCAGCATTTGCCCGATACCGACGTCCGCCTGATGCTTGAGGCTTGCGGCACTGTCAACCTGGCGATGGTGCGGGCCGCCCTGGCTCTGGACGTGTCCGTAGATGCGCTAATCGTTGCGCCGGTCCGCAGTCACACGAGCCCCTCCGGTGCCCACATGTTGCCGGATCTGCGGAACCATCCGCGGCTGCAATGCATCGCGGTGGCAGCAGAAGACCCTTCCACACCGCACGACACACCCGAATCGCTCATCACCGACATCCTGGTTCGGCGCAGCAGCCTGTTGGTCGCGCTCTGGGACGGAAGAACATCAAGCGCGGTTGACAACACGGCGGATACCGTATTTCGTTTCCTCGGGGTTCATCTCGAGAGAAGCGACGCCGTCAATAGAATCGAGGTCGACAAGGTAATCGACGAAATGGACCTGGGGACCCGGCTGGTCTATTGGGTGCCGGTCCGTCACGGCGACGCGGATGCATCTGCGCACATACGGCAACCTCATTATCTGCTCGCTGCCGAGGATAACGTTCTGGAGGTGCAGGAGACGATGCCGTCTTCGCTCGAGCGACGACTGGCCGATTTTAACGAATACAACGTCGAGTTCGAGCGAATTGTCACGGATGGCGGCGTCGCGCGCACCGAGCCCTTGATGCGCCATTTGCCCGCCGACATGGCGATGAGCGATGCGGCCGTCTTGGAGAACATCGACAGGCAATACGTCAAGGCGGATACGCTTGCCGGGTATATGCAGTGGTGTTCCGACCGACTGTTCAACATGTTCGGAATCATGGCCTTTATGATGGGACTCGCCTACCTGATTTACGACAAGATCACCGAATCAAGAATCCTATTGATCGTCTATATGCTCATCCTGTTCACGGGTTTGCTCGCGTATTATTTTTTTCAATCCAAGCGCTGGTTCAGCAAGTATTTGTCCACGCGCGTGCTGGCGGAAACATTGCGGGTGAGATTTTATTTGGCGCTGGCCGGCCTGGATCGGCGCATGAATACCAGGGCACTCATCGAACTCACCGGACTCAACAGATTCCGTGGCTTCAGCTGGATTGGTTTCGCACTCGACTCGATCGAGCCGGTGGCGATCGAGGCCGCCCATACCACCGAGACGTATACGCGCCGGGCACGCCTCGTCGACCAGTCCTGGATCGAGGATCAGTATCAATATTTTGCACGCAAAGTGGCAAAAATGGAGAGGGGCCACCACTGGACCAAGCGCCTGAAAGGCGCTGTATTCATAGTTGTCCTCGTCGTCACCGCGGCCATGTTCATATTCGGTGATGCGCTGAATCACGTCGACGCGCGCACCGGATTACCGGTGAAGAATATACTGACTTTTTTTAGCGGCTTTTTTGCGGTGTTGCTTGGCGTTTGGGAACTACGCCAGAATAAGATGGCGACGCAGGAATTGCTTTGGCAGTATCGCAGCCAGCTGAGCCGGTTTCGGCAGGCGAGAGCGCAACTTCGACGCGTTACAAATCGAAGCAGGCGGGATGCCTTGCTCAAGGAGTTGGGCGAGAACTGTCTGATGGAAATCTATCTCTGGGCCATTCATCGCTATCATCGTGAGCACGCGCCACCGGCAGCGCTTTGAGTCAACGCTTGGATGCGGCTGGATCCCTGCTCACCCAACCGCCACCACCAACTGACCGGAATCGCCGTGGCGAGATTCATCCGGAGCTGGTTCGATGAGGCCGCAGTGGACGATTGACCACAAGCCTTGGCGGCGTTAGCGACTATTTTTAGACGGTCTTCAGAATCAATTACGAAATGGAGGCGATTCGCCGCGCTTCAATGAGGCGTTGTCGGTCGATAGCTGGTTCATTAACTATCGTTAATTCAATGCGTTAATCTACCGATTATGTCAAACGAAATGGCGTGGGGAAAATCGATGGCGCGCCCGCCGCGATTCGAACGCGGGACCTTCGGCTTCGGAGGCCGACACTCTATCCAGCTGAGCTACGGGCGCACTGATTCGGGGCCGCGATAGTACCCGCCGTCACACGGCGGAGTCCAGCGCCGCGTCCTCGAAGAAATCGACCTCGCCGGTTTCCAGCGAATACTCGGCACCAACCACCAGCAGCCCATCCTTTTGGATCAATTGCTCGATGATTTCCGAGCCGTGCCGCAAATGATTCACGGACGCTTTGATATTGGCGCGTACCGCCTGATGGACCAGCGCGTCCAGATCATGTTTCAGATCCGTTGCCAACAGACTTTCCACCGAAGGCCGCACCAGATCCACGATCGAATGCAGATTGCGCGATTGATTCTCCTTGGGCCGCTGCAGCTGCTCGAGCGTCGCTTGAACGGCGCCGCATTTCGAATGCCCCAGCACGACCACAAGGCGCGTCCCGAACTGCTCAGCGGCAAATTCGACGCTACCGATTTGCGACGGAGCGACGATATTACCGGCTACACGGATGACAAAGAGATCGCCCAGTCCTTGATCGAAGACGATCTCGACGGGTACCCTCGAATCGGAACAGCCCAAAATGGCGGCGAATGGTTCCTGGCCGGCGGCCAACTCGATGCGACGCGCTCGGCTCGGCAAGCTGTCGCGACTGCGAACGTCTGCGACAAAGCGGCGATTTCCATCGCGCAGCAGAGCGAGGGCTTCAGCGCCCGATATCGCCGGTGTATTACGTTTTTTGACGGCCATCAGGCACTCCGCGGAATATCCCTGCGGCGATCAGGAACAACGCGTTCATTCGAGCAACATCTCCGTCCGAAAGCTCGACGCCGCGTCGCAAGCGCAACATCCCCATGGAATTGGCCGCAATCTTACTGGAATCGACAAATGAATACTCGACGCCGAGATCCGCTGTGCGCCGGCCGATCCCGCCGCTCGAGTCGAACAATCAACCGGGTTATCAAAGTTGACTGCGCGTTCTTGCCTGCAGCAGCGCGCGGCGCTCCAGGCTGGCTTTGGGCCAATATTCAGAGGCCTTGTAGTACTCGGGCACGGACGGGATGTCCGGCGCAAGCACCACCCACGGCTGCTTCGACGCGGTGAAAATTTGAATGTCGGGCGGCATTCGATCTGGCTCGTCGAGGGTTCCCACTCGCACGAAGCGTATGGCATCCCCTGCGCCCCCGTAGTTGCTCCAAAGCGCGATGCGGCAGGTCGGGCATCTGGCAATCTTTTGCCCCTTGCCGCTCAAGCTCGGCGTGGCGACAATCACAACTTCACCGGACAATATCTCGACGCGATCCGCTTCGATCATCGCGTTGAGCGCGAACGCCGATCCGGTCTCACGTTGGCACCAGCGACAATGGCAGCAATGAACAAAAAGCGGCCGGCCGCTCATGCGATAGCGTACATGGCGGCAGGTGCATCCGCCGGCGCAATGGGTGGTGTCGATCGTCATGATTTATCCCCCTGCTCGAATTGACGATTACCGGCTGGATCGCATCCCCGGATTTTGGCCGAGTCGGTCCGTCGATGGCGTACCCCCGCCGAGAACCTCGAGGAACCGCGTGCGCTCGATATTTCCGCCGCTCAACCCGACAGCGACGCTCTTGTTCGCGAGCAGCCGGCGCTCTTGCAGCATCGCGGCAAGCGGTGCCCCCCCCGGCACCTTCCGCAACCTGGTGTGCATCGTCGAAATAAATCCTGATCGCCTCGGCGATCGCCTCCTCAGCGGGTCTCACGCTCCGGGCTTCAATACGCGCCGCAATTCCCCGGCACACAGCGGATCGAATCCGGCGGTCACCGCCAACGCCGGCGGCAGATTCGATAGATCGGGACACAGCAGCGGCGAAGCACGCCAGTCGCCATGCTGCGCGGGGTCTGCGATGTAGTGGCCGCCTCCGGCAATCCGACCAGGACGAGGGCCGGCAATCCCGAGCCCAGGTGGACTTCGACTCGCACCAGCGGCGCCGCAAGACCGGCGGGTGCGCGGCTGAGCACCATGCTGACCGGCCTTACCACGGATGCCCCGCAAGGAGTCCTATTCGGCGCCGGCGGAAAGCCTGGTTTCGATTTCCTTTAGCCGCTCTTCCATCGCAGCAAGGGCGGCCTGGGTCCGCGCCAGTACCGCTGCCTGAACATCGAATTCATTGCGACTAACCAAGTCGAGCTTGGCGAGCCTGGCCTGCAGTACCGCCTTGAAATTGCTTTCCAAATCCCTTCCAAAAGTGCGCACCGAGGCAGGCACTGCCTCCGCCAACCGGCGAGCAAGATCATCCAACCCATTAGCATTCATAAAACTCATGATGTTTTTCCTTCCGATAGCGAACATGCGCCGCACTCCGATAGCGCAATTTGATCCCAAGGCCGCGCCACGGCGGTGCAAATCCGGTCCCCGAGACGCATGCAAGGCGCTCACCTACCGATATATCCGCACTGGCATGGAACCTGCATCCAGCAAGCCAATAGTACGCGCAAGCGATATCGGCGGCGGTTCGATTATTCGACGAATGCGGGCATAAATGCATGAAGCTGATCACCGCAGTCATCAGGCCCTTCAAGTTGGACGAAGTGCGGCAAGCGGTGGCGGATATCGGCATCCAAGGTGTAACCGTTACAGAAGTTTATGGATACGGGAAGGAGCGCGGGCACACGGAATGGTATCGCGGGGCTGCGGTCCAGATCGACTCGCTGCCGAGGGCGAAAATAGAACTGGCGGTCGATGACTCGATTGCCGAACAGGTGGTCGAAGCTGTTTGTAACGTGGCTAGAATGGGGAAAACAGGCGATGGCAAAGTCTGGGTGTTTGAGCTTGAACAGGCGCTGCGCGTGCGCACCGGCGAGACCGGGCCGGAGGCCATTTAGAGCCTCGCCTGGCGCAGACCTCGACCCGTGTCCGCATTGCCGCTTGGCATGAGGCGAGTCAATACCGGGGTCCGGGCGCAGCCTGCAGGTTTAGGACGATTTTGGAGCGTATCGCACCGGCAACTGAGCCAACTCCCCAGTCGGTGCGTAAGCCCGGCGGTGCGGGTATCTCAACAGAACCCGCGCCGTTTTTCTTGGGTACGCGTTCGCGCGCAAAGCCCACCTGCGCCACGAATCAGCGCAAACCATCGCGCATCATGCTGTGATGCAGCATTTCTCGTGCATTTCTCGCTGTAAAGCTGCATTCTTGCCCGACAAAAAGGAGCTAGCCCCCATGAAAATGGTTGTCGCCATCATTAAACCCTTCAAACTCGATGATGTGAGATCCGCACTCGCGGAAGTAGGGGTACAGGGCATTACCGTGACAGAGGTCAAGGGCTTTGGCCGGCAAAAGGGTCACACTGAACTTTATCGCGGGGCGGAGTATGTGGTGGATTTTTTGCCCAAAGTTAAGCTTGAGATGGCGGTGAATGACGAGCAAGTCGAACGGGTGGTCGAGGCCATTATCGAAACCGCGCGCACCGGCAAGATCGGCGACGGCAAGATATTCGTCTCGGATCTTGGCCAAGCGGTGCGCATCCGCACCGGAGAGGCGGGATCTCGTGCGCTGTAGTTGTCAAGCGAGGATCTGCAGATGAAACGCGTTCTTTTGTGCACGGCTTTGATGGTCTGGTCCGCGATGGCATCGGCGGTCGTGTACAAGTGGGTCGACGCACAAGGCAAAATTCAGTATGGCGATCGCCCGCCCGACGGCGTGCATGCCGATGTCGTCGAGCTGCTGGGCACGCATGTGGCACACAGCGCCGCGCCGGCGCCCGCCCGTGCCCCGTCCTCGGCCCCGAAGACGGCCGCGAACAGCGATGCGGGCGCGCGAGACACCAAGAACGCAGTGGCCCAAGACGTCGCAGAATCGCGCGAGAAACAATGCGCCGATGCCCAGGATCGCTATAAAAAGCTCATCGAGGGTCGGCGGCTGTACAAGGCCGGGGCCGACGGGGAACGTCAATATTTGACCTCCGATGAAATCGATGCCGAGCGCCTCAATGCCAAACGCGACATCGACGCCATTTGCAAAAGCACCACCTAGGCGGATCGACCAACCCGACCTTCGGCCGGCCGCTTCCCGCGGTTGAAAATTTCCGCCCAAGGTCTGACGAGTTCCCCTAAGCCTTGAGCAGCCGTCCGCATTCCGTTCCGCGTCCGAATTTTGCCGCGCAGGGCGCAAACCCGTAGGCTACGCGTTCCAACTCAAGGACGTGGAATCCAAACGTATGCAAACGGGCTTCATCGGACTCGGTGCGATGGGCGCGCACATGGCGCGCAACCTCTATCGCGCGGGAATGCTGATGGGCGTGTGGAATCGCACCGCCGAGAAGGCCACGGCGCTCGTTCAGGAACTTCACTGCCACGCCTTCGTAAGCCTCGAGGAACTCGCCCACAATTGCGAGGCCGTGGTGATATGCGTATCCGCGGACGAGGACCTGAAGGCCGTGATCGCGGGTTTGGAGCCGGGCTTGAATCCACGCATGATGGTGATGGATTGCTCCACCGTCGGCTCGGACACCGCGCGGGAGATGTATGCCCGGCTCGGTGTTCTCGGCGTGGATTTTCTCGATTGCCCGGTGAGCGGCGGCGTCGAGGGTGCCCGTGCGGCCACGCTGGCCATCATGGTGGGCGGCGATGAGGCGGCCTTTGCTCCCGCCTTGCCGATACTGGAGAAGCTGGGCAAGACCGTGACGTACTTCGGTCCGAGCGGCGCGGGTCAGGCCGCCAAAGCGACCAATCAGATCATGTGCGCCGGCATCATCCAGGCCGTCGGCGAGGCGATGGCGTTCGCCCACGCGGAAGGACTGCCGCTCGATCGACTGATCGAGACCCTCGGCAAAGGCGCGGGTTCGAGTTGGTACTTCGTCAATCGCGCGCCCTTCATGGCGAAAAATGCCTTTCCTGCCGGCTTTCGCGTGCGCTTGCACGAAAAGGATCTGCGGATCTGCCGCGACATGGCGGCGCGACGCGGCGCCCACCTGCCGGTCGTCGACTCGACCCTGCAGCAGTATGCGACGTTGATTGCGCAAGGCTTCGGCGATGAGGACATCTCGGCGATATACCGGCTGAAAACCGCGCTTTTTCCGGCGGTGAAGCCGGAATCCACGTGAGCGCAACCACCGCGAAACGGGCGCTTCGCATCGCGACCCGAAAGAGCCAACTGGCGCTCTGGCAGGCGGAGCATGTGGCTGCGCTCATACGCCGGGCGCATCCTGAAATCAGCGTCGAACTTCTGCCGATGTCCACCAAGGGCGATCGCATTCAGGACCGCAGCTTGGCGGCGATCGGCGGCAAAGGTCTGTTCATCAAAGAGCTCGAAGCGGCGCTCGAGGACGGGCGCGCGGATATGGCCGTGCATTCGATGAAGGACGTGCCCGGCGATCTTCCGACTGGCCTGATGATTGCCGCTGTGCTGCCGCGCGCCGATGCCCGCGATGCGCTGATTACGAGAGGCCCTCCAAGGCTCGAGGATTTGCCGCAGGGCGCACGGCTTGGCACCTCGAGTCTCAGACGCCAAGCGCAGCTGCTGGCAGCACGTCCGGATCTGCGCATCGAGGCGCTGCGCGGCAACGTCGATACCCGTCTGAGACGTTTGGATAATGGCGAGTTGGACGCGATCGTGCTCGCCTGTGCGGGCCTGGTGCGCCTGGGCCTGGAATCGCGCATCGCCGCGCGCCTCGACCCCCGGATCTCGTTGCCGGCCGTCGGCCAGGGTGTGATCGGCATCGAATGCCGGACCGACGACTCCGGATCGCGCGAGGCGCTTCGCGCGCTCAATGACGCCGCCACCCGGATCGCCGTCGATGCGGAACGGGCATTTGCGCACAGGCTCGGAGGCAGCTGCCAATCTCCGATTGCCGCCCATGCGCAAGTCGAGCGCGAACGCGTATCGCTCGTGGGCCTGGTGGCGGAGCCCGACGGGTCGCGGCTGTTGCGCGATACGATTTCGGGCGGCGCGGCAAGCGCCCAACTACTCGGTGTGCAGCTTGCCGAACGCGTGATCGCCGCGGGCGCAGGCGAGCTGCTCAAGCGGTTGCGTACGGCGTGACGCCATGCTTCCGTTGCACGGTGTCGGCGTCTTGGTCACCCGGCCCCAGCAGCAGGCCGTCCCGCTGTGCCGCCTGCTGGAGGCACGTGGCGCCAACGCCTTTCGCTTCCCCGCACTCGATATCAAACCGCTGAGCGAACGGCGCGCCCTGGCGGTGCAGCTCGGTGCGCTCGAGGACTTCGATCTCATCGTTTTTTTGAGCGCGAACGCGGTCAGATTCGGCGCCAAGCTGCTCGAACAAAAGCGCGACCTGCCGCTCGCGGCCATCGGCCCGGCCACATCGCGCGCGCTCAATCAAGCCGGATACCGGGTGGCCGTTCAACCGGCCGGCGGATTCGATTCCGAGAGTTTGTTGCACCATCCAAAATTGGAGCATTTGGCAGGCAATCGCATATTGCTGGTCAAAGGCAGCGGCGGCCGCGAGTTCCTGCAAGAGGAACTCGCGCGGCGCCGTGCGCTGGTGACAATTGCCGATGTATATCGGCGCGAACGCGCAAACCCGGGTTCCGGTGAATTGTCGGTATTGGAGGCGCTATTCGCCGAAGGTGCGATTCAAGTCATCACGGCGACCAGCGCCGAGACGGCGGACAATCTGTTCGAACTGGCGACGCCCGCTCTGCGCGCCGCGTTCGACTGCGCGCGCTGGGTGGTGCCGAGCGAGCGCGTCGCGGCGCGACTGCGCGACCGCGGGGTGTCGGGACCACTGCTGCTGGCGGACTCGGCCGAAGATCATGACTTGGTGGCGGTCATCGTGCGCTGGCGCGCGGGCGAATCGGGCGCATAGTCGAACGAATCGAAGCTCAGGCGCGCAGCCGCGACGCCGCGCCGGCCAAACTCGCTGCGCACCGCTTCGATCATCGACGGCCGCATCGAGCACCGGCCGGTCCGGAGCGGCACTGAAACTACGATGGGATGTGGATAAGCTGATGCGCACTCTGGAACCCCTAGAACACCTTAGCATGCGGCCGATCGCGATCGTTGGTTGCGGCTACCTCGGCTTGCGCTTAGCCCGGCGGTGGCGAGATCTCACGCACCCGGTCCGCGGATTCGCCACTCGTCCGCAGAGCCTCGAGGACATTGCGGCGACCGGCGCCGAGGCCGTGCAGCTCGATTTGGACCGGCCGCTTGCGCCCGTCGATTTGGCCGGACATCTGCTCTATTACCTGGTGCCGCCCGCCCAGGATGGCGCTCACGATCGACGTCTCGAGCGGTTTCTCGATCAGATCAAAGGGCCGGTCGGACGCTTCGTTTACGTGAGCACCACGGGCGTCTATGGCGACCGAGCGGGCGCCATGGTGAATGAGGATACGCCGCCGGCGCCGCAGTCCGAACGCGCCGTGCGGCGGCTCGCGGCCGAGAATGCCCTGCGCGATTGGGCAGATGCCCATGAGGTGTCCTGGTGCATCCTGCGCGTTCCGGGTATCTACGGGCCGGGACGCTTGCCCCTCGAGCGGCTGCGCCGCGGTGAGCCCGCGATCCATCCGCAGGAAGCCACCCCGGGCAACCGGATTCACGTCGAGGATCTGGCAACCGCCTGTCTCGCCGCGGCCTGCGCGGCGCGCGCCGGCCGGCGCATTTACAATGTCACCGACGGTAGCGACGACAGCCTCACGTCGTATCTGCTGCGCGTGGCCCGTATCGGCAATTTGCCCGAACCGCCGCTGATTGGCCGCGCCGAAGCTCGCGCCCGCTTCTCGGAATCCTCATGGTCCTTTCTCGGCGAATCGCGCCGCATCGACAATCGGCGCATGCGCGAAGAACTCGGCGTGGCTCTCGCCTATGAGGATCTCGACGCCGGCATCCGCGCGAGTCTTTGATCTGCAGTTCGAGAGCGCCGCGCGACGCCGTTCAGCCGATCCGGCCGGCCGCGGGGCTCACGCGGGCTGACTTCGCTTGCTGTCGAGCCATTCGCTGATGGGCTGCCACTGCTTCCAATCGGGCCAAGCGAGATATTCGGGCAGCTCCAATACGCCCATCCCGCGTGCGTAGGCCCGCACGTAGTTCTGCGCCTCGCGCAGACAGCCGAGATAAGGGACTTTGAGTTTGGTGAGGTATTGATCGAGTTCCTCGTAGATCAGGGTGTATTCGCGCACCCGGTTGGCGATGACGGCCAGCCGCGCTTGCTTGCGCGATACCTTGCCGATTTCGAGCAATTCCGTCATGAAATGGCCGCAGGCCTTGATGTCGATGGCGGACGGGAGCACCGGAACGATTATGGTCTCGGCGCGCCGCACCAGTTCGTTGAGCTCGGTGCCATGCACTCGCGCAGGCGCGTCGATGACCAGGACTTCAGTGTTGCGCGCCACGTTGCGCAGGCCTTCCTCGTACGCCGCCACACCGCTGATGGCCGGCAGATCCGCCGGCCGCTGCGCCAGCCAATCGAGGCTCGAACGCTGCGGGTCGTAGTCCGCGAGGCACACCTTCAGGCCGTCTCGGGCGAAGAACACCGCAATATTGGTGGCAATCGTGCTCTTGCCGCACCCGCCCTTCGCATTCAAAACCATTACGTGGCGCATAATTCCCCGATATCGTTGTGGACTTGCGCAAGATTATCGCATTGAGCGGCCTCGCGCGCGTGCCCGCTCGAACTCGCGACAATCCGATGCATGGGCTATGCTCACATCCATGCGCATCGAGTTTTCGAAGATGCAGGGGTTGGGCAACGATTTTTTCGTGTTCGACGCGCCGGCCGCCGGCACCCATCTCGACCCGGATACCGTGCGCGCCCTGGCCGATCGGCGCACAGGAGTGGGATTTGACCAGGCGCTGATGCTCGAGACGCCGCGCGATTCGAATAACCGGGTGTTCTATCGGATATTCAATTCCGACGGCAGCGAGGTGGAGCAATGCGGCAATGGCGCGCGCTGCATCGCGGCTCTGTTGCATTCGCGGGCGCCGCAGCTCGGCCGCGAGCTGGCCATGGAAAGCAAGAGCGGCATCGTGCGTGCGCGCGTACGCGAGGACGGGCTGGTATCCGTGGAACTCGGCGTGCCGAACTTCGATCCGGCCTCCCTGCCGATGGACGCATCGGCCGGGACCCCCGTGTACACGCTGGATGTCGGCGGTGAAACCGTCGAATTCGGCGCCGTGTCGATCGGCAATCCGCATGTGGTGATCTCGGTGCCCGATGTGAAGTCGGCGCCGGTAGCGCGGCTTGGGTCCGCGATCGAACACCACCGGCGCTTCCCCCGAGGCACCAATGTCGGATTCATGCAAATCGTGGATCGCGGCCACATTCAACTGCGCGTGTTCGAGCGCGGCGTCGGCGAAACGTTGGCGTGCGGGAGCGGTGCATGCGCCGCCGTTGCCGTCGGCCGGAGCCGTGGATTGCTGGACGCGGACGTGCGCGTCGATTTGCCCGGCGGCAGGGCCCATGTTTCATGGCCCGGTTCAGGGCGACCCGTGTGGTTGAGCGGACCGGCAACCACTGTTTTTAGCGGAATGATCGAAATTTAACGAGATGTCATCGGGAGCTCACAAATGACGACCAGTCAGGCACGCGGTATCAAGCACGACACCATCAACGACAACAGCGTCGCGGAGTACTTGCAAACTTATCCGGATTTCTTCGAGCGGAACGGTCCCTTGCTCGCCAAACTGCGCCTGCCGCATTTGCGCGATACCGGAGCCACGGTGAGTCTGGTTGAACGCCAGGTGGAAGTGCTGCGCGAGCGCAATCAGTCGCTCGAACGCAAGTTGAAGGAGTTGGTGGATGTGGCGCGTGCCAACGACGCGCTCGCCGATCGCATTCATCGCTTGAGTCAGCGTCTCATCCAAGCGCGCGCCTTGCCGGAAACGATCGACGCCGTGGAAACCAGTTTGCGCGAGGATTTCGATGCGCGAAATTCGGTGTTGGTCCTGTTCGTCGATGCGGCGCGGCCCATGGAGGCGCCGCCCAGCCGTTTCTTGCGAACCGCCAATCTCGCCGATGCGGAGATCAAGACATTCGAATCGTTGTTGCAGGGAAGCAAGCCCCGATGCGGCCAGATACGCGATGCGCAACGTGATTTCCTCTTCGGCAAGGATTCGGTGGAGGTCGGCTCGGTGGCCTTGACGCCCCTGGGCCCGAAGGGGGTGGTCGGAATCTTGGCGATCGGTGCGAGCGACGCGGAACGATTTCACCCGGGCATGAGCACTGAGTTCCTTTCGCGTATCGCCGAACTCGTGACCTACGCGCTGACGCGATAAGCATCCGGGGCCGGCAAAGGGTGAATGCGGAGCAACAGGGCTGGATTGAGCGTTTCGCTTCGCATCTGACGCACGAACGCCGCATGAGCAGACATACGGTTGCCGCCTACCGGCACGATTTGCTGAGGTTGCGCATTTTTTGCGAGGCGCGAAAGATTACGCGCTGGGACGCGCTCGATAACGCCCACCTGCGCACCTTCGCGGCGACCGAACACGCAAGCGGTGTCGGACCGCGCAGCATCCAACGGCGTCTTTCCGCGGTCCGCACATTTTACGAGTTCATGCTGCGCGAGGGGCACTGCGGACGGAATCCCGCCCGGGACGTGCGCGCGCCCAAGACCAAGAAGCGGCTGCCCACCACCCTGGATGCGGATCAGATGGCGCGCTTGCTCGAGTTCAGGGTTTGCGATTCACTGTCGGCGCGCGACAAGGCCATGATGGAATTGTTCTACTCCTCCGGGCTGAGGTTGGGCGAACTGGTCAGCCTCGACACCGGCGCCATCGATCTCGCCGATCGCACGGTGCGAGTCATCGGAAAGGGGAGCAAAACACGCCTCTTGCCGATCGGCCGATTTGCGATTGCGGCTTTGCAAAAATGGTTCAGCGAACGCGCCGCCATCGCCGAGGGCGCCGCTCCCGCCAAGCGCGCTGCATCGGCTCCGAGCGACGAATTTGCGGTATTCATAGGACGCTCCGGACGGCGACTCAGCGTCCGGGCGGTGCAGATGCGTGTGGGCATGTGGGCGCGCCGCCAGGGTCTCGGAGTGCACGTGCACCCGCATATGCTGCGCCACTCCTTCGCGACTCATCTGCTCGAGTCGAGCAGTAATTTGCGGGGAGTCCAGGAATTGTTGGGGCACGCCGACATCGGCACGACCCAGATCTACACGCATTTGGACTTTCAGCATCTGGCGAAGGTCTATGACGCCACGCATCCGCGCGCGCGGCGTCAGCGCACCGCTTGAAAGACCGCCCGCCGGCCCCATATGACCGGATTCACATGAATCACGATCCAGAGCGAATTTACGGCACCACGATTTTGGCTGTTCGGCGCCATGGTCGCGTCGCGGTCGGCGGCGACGGCCAGGTGACGCTGGGACAGAGCGTGATGAAGGGCAATGCCCGTAAGGTGCGCCGCTTGTACGGCGGCAAGGTGCTGGCGGGCTTTGCAGGCAGCACCGCGGATGCCTTTACGTTGTTCGAGCGCTTCGAGGGCAAGCTCGAGAAATTCGGCAATCTCACGCGCGCGGCGATCGAATTGGCCAAGGACTGGAGAACCGATCGCAGTCTGCGGCGGCTCGAGGCCCTGTTGTGCGTCGCGGACAGCGAGAGTTTTTATGTCATCTCCGGAAATGGCGACGTGATCGAGCCGGAACATGATCTGATCGCCATCGGCTCGGGCGGCAGCTCTGCCCAGGCCGCAGCCCACGCGTTCGTACAGGCCACGGATTTATCGGCCCGGGAAATCGTCGAGCGCTCGCTGCTCATAGCGGCGGACATCTGCATCTACACCAACCGCAATCTCACCATCGAGGAGTTGTAGCGCCCATGTCGCAAATGACTCCGCGTGAAATCGTCGAGGAGTTGGACAAGCACATCATCGGGCAAAAAGCGGCCAAACGTGCCGTCGCCATTGCCTTGCGCAATCGCTGGCGCCGAAGCCAGGTGCCGGAGAATTTGCGCCCGGAAATTACTCCCAAGAACATTCTCATGATCGGCCCCACGGGCGTCGGAAAGACCGAGATCGCGAGGCGGTTGGCGCGGCTCGCCAAGGCGCCGTTCATCAAGGTCGAAGCGACCAAATTCACCGAAGTAGGCTATGTTGGTCGAGAAGTGGATTCGATCGTACGCGATCTTGTCGACATCTCCGTCAAAATGACCAGAGAGGAGGAAATTTCGAAGGTGCGGCATCGGGCTGCGGATGCCGCCGAGGAACGCGTTCTCGATGTGCTTCTGCCGCGTGCTCCAGGGATGGCCACGGATCTCGGGCCGCGCGATGGCGATACGCGGCAACGCTTCAGAAAGATGCTCCGCGAAGGCGAACTCGACGACCGCGAGATCGAGATCGAAGTGCGGGCGATGCCCACGGGGGTGGAAATCATGGCACCCCCGGGCATGGAGGAAATGACTCAACAATTGCAGGGCATGTTCCAAAGCTTGGGCCAGAACCGCACTCGTGCCCGCAAAGTGAAAATCAAAGATGCCTTGAAGCTGCTGGTCGACGAGGAGGCATCGAAAATGATCAACGAGGAGGAGCTCAAGGTTCGCGCCGTCGAGAACGCCGAGCAGAACGGAATCGTTTTCATCGACGAAATCGACAAGATCGCCCGCCGCCAGGAAACCACCGGAGCGGATGTGTCGCGCGAAGGCGTACAGCGAGATCTGTTGCCGCTGGTCGAGGGCTGCACGGTCAACACCAAGTACGGCACGGTGAAAACCGATCACGTCTTATTCATCGCATCCGGCGCCTTTCACATGTCGAAGCCTTCGGATCTGATCCCGGAGCTGCAAGGCCGTCTGCCGATTCGCGTCGAGCTCGAACCTCTGGTGGTGCAGGATTTCATACGTATATTGACCGAACCGGATGCCTCGCTCTGCCGCCAATACACCGCGCTGCTGGCCACGGAAGGCGTCGAATTGAGGTTCGAAGACTCCGGGGTGCAACGTCTCGCCGAGGTGGCCTTCGAGGTGAACGAGAACACCGAGAACATCGGAGCGCGCCGCTTGCACACCGTCATGGAGCGGCTGCTGGAAAGCGTTTCCTTCGATGCCGCCGATCGCAGCGGCACATGCACCGTCATCGACCGGGACTACGTCCAAGGCAGCTTGGGCGATCTGGCGCGCGATCAGGATTTATCGCGGTACATTCTGTAGCCGTGGGTTAGGCCGCTTGCGAAACATACCCCTGCCCACGGATATCAAGCTACGCACCCGATCGCGCATTCTCCACGTGCGTTTCGACGACTGTTCGAGCTTCGAGCTGCCGTTCGAATACCTGCGGGTATTTTCCCCCTCGGCCGAGATCACCGGCCATGGCAGCGGCGAAGGCATTCTTCAGACCGGCAAGGAAGAGGTGCGTATCAGCGGCATCGAGCCGATCGGCAATTATGCGTTGCGCTTGATTTTCGACGACGGCCACAACACCGGGCTATATTCATGGGCGGTGCTGCACGAATTGGGCATGAACCGCGATGCGAACTGGGCGCGATACCTCGAACGCTGCGCCGAAGCGGGAATCACGCGTAAACCCGGGTTCTAGGGCGGGCGGCGGCCGACTTGAAGGCTCGGACGCCGCAGTCGGCTACAATGCGGGGGAACCGGGATGGGCGCGATGACTGACTCCGACCGCAAGGTAGATTTTGGATTCGAAAAAGTGGCTCCGAAGGAAAAAGCCGCGCGGGTGCGTGCGGTTTTCACTTCGGTGGCGGGCAAGTATAACCTCATGAACGACTTGATGTCGTTCGGCGCGCATCGGCTGTGGAAGCGATTCGCCCTGTCGCTCACCGGCCTGAAGTCCGGACAGTCAGCGCTCGACGTCGCCGGCGGCACCGGCGACCTGGCGCTCGGGCTTTTGCGCCAGGTCGGCAAGGACGGCCGGGTGGTCCTTTCGGATATCAATCCAAGCATGCTGGAAGTCGGCCGTGATCGGCTGCTCGACGCCGGCTTCGTCGGCAATGTCGAATGCATAGTCGCCGACGCCGAGCGTCTGCCCTTTGCCGACAACTCGTTCGACTGCGTCACGATCGGATTTGGACTGCGCAATGTGACCGACAAGGCCGCCGCGCTGGCCTCCATGTACCGGGTGTTGAAATCCGGCGGACAGCTCCTGGTACTGGAGTTCTCGACGCCGGTGGCGCCGGGTCTGAAACCTTTGTACGACGCTTATTCGTTCGGTGTATTGCCGAGACTGGGTCAACTCGTCGCGCACGACGCCGCCAGCTATCGGTATTTGGCGGAATCTATACGCACCCATCCGGATCAAGAGACGCTGCTCGAGATGTTGCGCAGCGCCGGATTCGCGCTCGTCCGGTACCACAATTTGGCCGGCGGGATCGTCGCCCTGCACCGCGGATATAAAATCTGACATGCCCGCAACCCCCGCCTGGCTCGCATCGGTCGAAGCCCTACTCAATAGAAGCATCGGCCAGTCGATGCGGGCAACGGCCGCCGCGCGCCGTTTGAACAACACTTCGATGCAAATCGATATAGAAGGCGTGTACGCGCTTCGTGCGGCGGTGTCGGCCGAAAAGCTGGCGCTCATGGCGGGCGGCGAGAGCGAAGCCGATGCCGTCATTTCCGGATCGCCGTGGGCGCTCCTCGAGCTTCTTGCGGGCGGCGTGAACAGCACCGGCGCCCCGAATGCCGAGGGTAGGGCGGCAACGCGAATCCGCGGCGACGCGGAGATCGCAAACCGCTACCGGGAGCTGTTCGCATTGGCGCGACCGGACTTCGAGGAAGAATTATCCCGTGTGACGGGCGATGTGCCGGCGCGGCGATTGTCGCAGTTCGCAAAAGCGGCCTTCTCGTGGGTGCGCAAAAGCGGGCGTACCGCCGGGGAGAACATCGCCGAATATCTGCAGGAAGAGAGCAGGGATCTGGTCAATAGAGCGGAACTCGAGGAATTCCTGCTGGGCGTCGATCAATCGCGCGAGATGGCCGACCGTATCGAAATCCGCCTTGCGCGCCTCGAGCGGCGGCTCAAGGGTACGGCGTGATGCGGCTGCGGGTCGCCGCCCGGCTGCTGCAAATCCAACGTGCGCTGGTCCGGCACGGTTTGGATGATTTCGTGCGCGCGACGCATCTGTACCGGCCGTTTCGGTTCCTATTTTATCTGTCGCCGTGGACTTGGTTCCAGCGCAGCGACGGCGCGACACGGGGCGAGCGCCTGCGTCTAGCGCTCGAGGAACTCGGGCCGATCTTCGTGAAATTCGGCCAGGCGCTGTCCACGCGCCGCGATTTGCTGCCCATGGATATCGCCGATGAGCTCGCCAAGCTTCAGGATCGCGTGCCGCCCTTTGACGGCGCAATCGCCGTGGCGACTATTGAGGGCACGTTCGGCCGCGCGCTCGCCGACATATTCACCGATTTCGACCAGACCCCTCTGGCCGCCGCCTCGATCGCGCAGGTGCATGCGGCAAAGCTGAAGAGCGGTGAAGAAATCGTGGTGAAAATATTGCGCCCCGGGATGCATGAATTCATCGAGCTCGATCTCGAGGTATTGGACGCGCTTGCGCTTCTGGCGGACCGGTATTGGGAGCCGGCCCGCCGGCTGCGGCCGATCGAAGTGGTGCGCGAATATCGAAAAACCATTCTCGACGAGCTCGACCTCATGCGCGAGGCCGGCAACGCCGCCCAGTTGAAGCGCAATTTCTCCGGCTCGCCGCTGCTCTATGTTCCGGTCGTCTACTGGGATTATTGCCGCGTCAACGTCATGGTCATGGAACGCATACACGGGATCATCGTGAGCCGCGTGGACGAGTTGCGCGCGCGCGGCACCAACATCGCCAAACTGGCGGAAAACGGCGTGGAAATATTCTTCACGCAGGTGTTCAGGCACAATTTTTTCCACGCCGACATGCATCCCGGAAATATCTTCGTGCAAATCGAGGATCCCGAAAATCCACGCTATGCCGCCGTCGACTTCGGCATCGTCGGCACCTTGCAGCCTCGCGACCAGCATTATCTCGCGGAAAATTTCATGGCATTTTTCGACCGCGACTATGCCCGCGTCGCGACCCTGCACGTCGAGTCCGGCTGGGTCCCCAAGGGAACCCGCGTCGACGAACTCGAAACGGCGGTTCGCACCGTTTGCGAACCCATATTCAACAAGCCGCTCAAGGAGATTTCTTTCGCGCAAGTCCTGCTGCGGCTCTTTGAAACCGCCCGCCGCTTCGACATGCAAATCCAGCCGCAGCTGATCCTGCTGCAAAAAACGCTGCTCAACATCGAAGGGTTGGGACGCGAACTGTACCCGGAACTCGATCTGTGGAAGACGGCGCAGCCGATTTTGCGGCAATGGATGCGCGAGCGCATGAGCCCGCGCGCCGCATTGAAGCGCATGCGCACGCACCTGCCGGACACGGTGGAAGCATTGAAGCAACTGCCGCAGATTTTGCAGACAGCGGTGCGTGAAGCTTCCGAGGGCCGGCTGCGCTTGCAGATTGAAGACCCCGGCGTGGCCGCACTGCGCAGCGAATTGCGGCGCGCCCATTTTCGCCGCGATATCGTCGTCGCAAGCGGCGTCCTGTGGCTGTCCGGCCTGCTTTGGCTGTCCTCGGTCGCCCTGTACCGCTGGCTCGGTTGGGCGCAGATGGGCGCCGCGATCGTGTTGTTCGTTTGGTACCGGTCGTTGGAGCTTAAAACCGAATGAAGATACGAATCGAGGCCTCGACCAGCTATCGCGGCCGCAATGCGCGGACGAATTGGCCGGTCTTGCTCGGGTTCATCGCCCTGGCCTTCGCGGCCGGTGCTCTCGGCGCGATCGTTTCGCCCGGCGGTTCGGCGGGAGCGACTGCGTGGTACGCGGCGCTGTCGAAGCCCGCTTGGGCGCCCCCGAACCGTTGGTTCGGGCCGGTATGGACGGCGCTGTACCTGCTGATGGGGATCGCCGCGTGGCTGGTCTGGCGCGAGCGATATCATCGCAAGCGTACGGCCGCGCTCGTGGCTTACGCGGTCCAGCTCTTGCTCAACGCGCTTTGGGCGCCGCTGTTCTTCGGCGCCAGGAATATCGGCGCCGGCCTGTTCATCGTGGTCGCGCTGTGGTTGGCCATCATTTGGACCATACGCGAGTTCCGCTCGGTGCGCCCGCTCGCCGCAGGTCTTTTGATCCCATACGTGTTGTGGGTCACTCTTGCGATGGCGCTGAATCTGCGCATCTGGCACCTCAACCCATGAGGGCCGGGGGATCGGCAGCGTGACCACTGCGGCGTCGCGCCGCTTCAATTCTCCGCATCATGCGGCGCCGCGCACGCACTTGCTGTCCAATGACAATTACTGCGTGATGGTCACCGCCGCCGGCTCCGGCTACAGCCGCTGGCGCGACATCGCCGTGACCCGCTGGCGCGAGGATCCGAACTGCGATCCGTGGGGCTTCTTCCTGCTGCTGCGCGATGTCGCGGGCGGCCGGACATGGTCGGCCGGATACCAACCGGTCGGCTGCGAGCCCGACGTCTACGAGGCGGCGTTTTTCGAGGATCGCGCTGAATTCACCCGTACCGACGGTTCTATGCTCACCGCCACCGAAATACTGGTCTCGCCCGAGGACGACGCCGAGGCGCGCCGGGTATGCGTTACCAATCGCGGCGGCGGGGTGCGCGAAATCGAGGTGACGAGCTACGCCGAGGTGGTCTTGGCGAGCGCAGCCTCGGACTCGGCGCACCCGGCATTCTCCAAAATGTTCGTGCAAACGGACTTCGTCGCGGATGGCGGGACCCTGTTGGCGACGCGCCGCAGCCGCGAGCCGGGCGACCCGCCGCTTTGGATGTTTCACCACTGCGTAGTCGAAGGAGAAACGACCGACGCCCTGCAATTCGAGACCGATCGGGCACGATTTTTGGGAAGGGGACGAGAACTTCGCGATGCCGCATGTATCGTGGATGCAGGGCCGCTGTCGAACACCATCGGCACCGTGCTCGATCCGGTGCTTGCGCTGCGGCGCCGAGTGCGCATCGCCCCCGGCGAATCAGCTCGCATCGCCTTTTGGAGCGGAATCGCCCCCAGCCGGTCCCAGGCGCTCGCGCTGAGCGCCAAGTATCGCGAGATCTCGGCGTTCGACCGGACCAAATCCCTGGCGGGGACATACGCTTCGGCGCAGTTGCGCCGTCTGGACATCGATATCGGCGAGGCGCTGCAATTCCAAAGCATCGCCAACCGGGTGCTGTATGCCGACTCGTCGCTGCGCGCTTCACGCGAGATCCTGAGCCGCAACGTATTCGGTCCGCCGGTGCTGCAGTGCGTCGGTATTTCGGGCGACCTGCCGATCGTGCTGGCGCAGATCGATGCAGAAGGCCAACTGGAAATCATCGAGCAGCTATTGCGTGCGCACCGCTATTGGCAGGCGAAGCGATTGGCCGTCGACCTCGTCGTACTCAACGATTGCCCTGCCCCGATTGCAGCGGAATTGCAGCACAAATTGGCTGCCGCGATCGCAACCGCGCCGGCGCGCGGCGGCGATGACCCGCGCTGCGGCCGGGTGTTCCTGCTGTCCGGCGATGCGATGCCGCCGCCGAACCGCGAGCTGTTGCAGACCGCCGCTCGGGCGATTTTCATTGCGCGCGCGGGCTCGTTGGGCGACCAGTTGGCGCGATTGCGCGACGCGGATACCGTACCGCCGCGCCAACGGCTGCACCACCAGGAGGGGGCGGCACGCACGCACGCGCCGTCAGGCATCCCGGATCTGGAATTCTTCAACGGCTTCGGCGGCTTCGCGGCTGCGGGGCGCGAGTACGTCACCGTTCTCGAGGCGGGACAATGGACCCCTGCTCCCTGGATCAACGTGATCGCGAATCCGCAATTTGGCACTCTGGTATCGACGGATGGCGCCGGCAGCACCTGGTCGATCAATGCGCATGAAAATCAGCTCACGCCCTGGTCGAACGACCCGGTGAGCAACACTCCGGCGGAAGCAATTTACATTCGCGACGAGGACAGCGGCGATCTATGGAGCGCAACGCCGCTGCCGATTCGCGAGCCGGCTCATCCGTACATCATCCGCCATGGCTTTGGGTACAGCCGGTTCGAGCATGCCTCGCACGGCATCGATTCGCAGCTGCTGCAATTCGTGCCTCTCGAAGACCCGCTCAAGATATCGCGCCTGAAAATCGTCAATCGCTCACAGCAAACGCGCCGCCTGTCGATCACCCATTACGTCGAGTGGGTGCTCGGTAACCAGCGCAGCCGCAGCGCGCCGTTCATCGTCACGGAGCTCGATCCCGAAACATCCGCGCTGATGGCGAGGAACCCGTGGAGCACGGATTTTCAAGGCCGAATCGCCTTCATGGATATGGGCGGGCGGCAGCGGTGCTGCACCGGCGATCGCGGGGAGTTCATCGGCCGCCATGGTTCGCTCGCCGAACCCGCGGCGCTGCTGGGCCCATCGGGGCTCTCGAATCGGGTCGGCGGCGGCGCCGATCCCTGCGGCGCAACGCAATGCGGGTTCAGCCTGCGGCCCGGCGAGGAAACCGAAATCGTGCTGGTCCTCGGACAAGAGGCATCGATGGCCGGCGCTCTGGCCCTGATCAAGCGCTACCGCACTTTGAATCTTGACGAAGCCTTGCACGCCGTCGCTGATTTTTGGGAGCGAACGCTCGGCGCCATTCAGGTGCACACGCCCGATCGGTCGATGGATGTGTTGTTGAACGGCTGGTTGCTCTATCAAACTTTGGCGTGCCGATTGTGGGCGCGTACCGCGTTCTACCAGTCGAGCGGCGCTTATGGGTATCGCGATCAGCTGCAGGACGTGATGGCGCTTTGCCTCGCGCAGCCGTCGCTCGCGCGCGAGCACATTCTACGCGCGGCATCGCGCCAGTTTGCAGCCGGCGATGTCCAGCATTGGTGGCTGCCCGTTTCCGGTCAGGGCATCAAGACCCGAGTATCCGATGACCGCATCTGGCTGCCGTTCGTCGTCGCGCATTATCTCGAGGTCACCGGGGACCTGGCCGTGCTCGATGAGCGCGTGGGTTTTCTCGAGGGTGGCCCGCTCGAGCCCGGGCAGCTCGAACTCTTTTCGACTCCTGCAACCACGGCCGATACCGCACCGCTGTACGAACATTGCGTCCGCGCGCTCGATTCGAGTCTTGCGGTGGGCTCGCACGGCCTGCCGCTATTCGGCGCGGGGGATTGGAACGACGGCATGAATCGAGTGGGAGCGGCGGGCCGGGGCGAAAGCGTCTGGCTGGGGTGGTTCCTGATCACGACGCTGCGCCAATTTGCGCTGCTCGCCGATTCACGCGGCGACTCCGCCAAGTCGGCCCAGTGGCGCGAGCATGCCGCTGGCCTGCAGCAGGCCATCGAGCGCGAAGCTTGGGACGGGGCATGGTACCGGCGCGGCTATTTCGACGACGGCACTCCACTGGGTTCGGTCTCGAACCAAGAGTGCCGCATAGATGCCATCTCGCAGTCCTGGGGCGTGATTTCCGGCGCCGCGCAACCGGAGCGTGCGCTGCGCGCAATGTCGGCGGTCGATGCCGAGCTCGTCAGCCGCGCCGACGGGCTGGTGCGGCTGCTCACCCCGCCGTTCGATCGCAGCGAACCCGATCCGGGCTACATCAGGGCCTACCCGCCCGGATTGCGCGAAAACGGCGGACAATACACTCACGCGGCGCTCTGGACGGCGCTGGCATTTGCGTATCTTGGGGACGGCGATCGCGCGGGCGAGCTCTGGTCTTTGATCAATCCCATCAATCATGCGAGCACGCCCACGCACGTTCAACGCTACAAGGTCGAGCCCTATGTGGTCTGTGCGGATGTGTATTCGGCGCCCGCGCACGTCGGCAGAGGCGGCTGGACCTGGTACACCGGATCGGCGGGCTGGATGTATCGCACGGCAATCGAGGGGATCCTGGGATTCCAGGTGCGCGGAGCCGTGCTTCGGATCAGTCCCTGCATACCCCGTAGCTGGCCGGGCTTCGAGATCCATTACCGATATGGGTCATCGCGCTACCGGATCGCTGTGCAGAATCCGCAGGGCGTGAACCGCGGCATCGCTCAGGCAACCCTGGACGGACAGACTCTGCCGGGTGGACCCTGCGATATCGGACTGCTGGACGACGGATTGCAGCACCAAGTGCGCATTACGCTGGGCTAAAGTCCGCTCGATAGGCGAGCGGCCTTCGATTCTATTGGCGCCCTGTTTATTGGCGTCTGGACCGCATTGCGGCAATCGCCCGCACGATGAATGTGCGCGCCAGAGCGCCGGTGGGCAGCATCCGAATGAGGCGCCACGCCAGTGTCGGGCGCGCGATGAACAACCCGGCGAGAATCGCGCCGGCGGCGCCGAGCCCGCCGCTGCCCATCAGCGTCCGCATGGTGCGGCTGCGCGGAAACGCTCCCGACTCGCGCGCGCCCTGCTCCCCCCCGGCAAACTCATCGGGCGGCGGTTCAAGCAAACGGCGGATCTCGGCGCGCGACTGCGCAAGCCGCGCCAAGATCTCATCCCGCGCCTCGTCCTGCGCCTCGTCCCGCCTCATCAATTGAGCTCCTTGTGACCGCGCTGCCTCATCGGCTATGGATCCTTGTCCGCCAATATCCGTTCAAGAATCACGCGATCCTCCTGCCATTCCTCGCGCACCGACGCCAGGAACGGCGGCCGCTCGCGAGCGGCGCGGGACCGATAAATCATCGCCGCCGCGGCAAGGCCCAGGAAGAAGACGCCCATCCCGAGGATTGCCGCCAATCGATGCGGAGTGTCCCAGGTGAGCGCCACGACGGCCGCGCACCCCATGAGAGCGCTAAAGAACAAGCCGGCGGCGATGACCGCCACGGCGACGAAATTCTCCGCCGATTCCCGCCGTGCTCTCGCCAGATCCTGACCGGCCAGCTCGAGGTAGGCCTCCAGATGGTGCAGCAACGCAGGTACAGCCTTGGGAAGTGACCACAAAATGCGCACGGTAACGATCCTCAGGACCGGCGGACCACTAAGATGCCGACCACCGCGCCGACCGCGGCGGCAATGCCCACCGCAACCCATGGGCTTTCGCGCACGTAATCGTCCGCACCGGTCATCGCCTGCTGCGCCTGGCCGCGGATCGTATCGGCGCTTCCCGCCAGACCTTCTTTGGCGGCGCTCACCGCCCGCATGACCTTGGTGCGCAGCCGCGCGACATCCTTATCCTTCAGATTCGCTATGCGGGCGACCAGATCCTCCACATCCGCAATCAAATTCTTGATTTCGTGCACGGTGCGGTTTTCATCGTGGCTCGGATCGATCCCCGAACCGTTCGCCGGCTCGGCCGACTCGAATGGTGTTTCCATGCAATTCTCCTTTGGCGAACAAGAATCACGCTTGTCGCTGCGGCGTCCATTGCCCGCAGGTCGGGAATTCACGGGCGCCCCGGACATTCTTACACGAAAACTTGGGGGTGAGGAATCGGGTGATATAGGCGGGACGCATTCGCATTTGCGCCCGGTTCGCCAACCGTTCCGCGCTCGAGCGGGACGCTAAGAAGTGCTCGAATTGCGCTCGAATCCGCAACGCCAACAGCTGGTGAATTGCGGTTCGAGCTGTTCCTTGCATTCATCGCAAATCCATGCTGAACCCATCTGAGCGGACGACGCGCGCGCCAACACGCTCAACGCGTAGCGCTCGTCGGCATCATCGACGTAGAGCTGCGGCCAAGTCTCCATCATTGGCAGATCGCCCATCGCGCCAGCCAGATACTGGTTCCTGAGCTCACAATGGATTCCGGCGGTGATCAGCACATTTCGCGCATGGGCGACTTGTATCAACGATGCGGCCCGGTACACACGCTTCACGCGCCGACCCTTTACGATCGATCTACCGCAGCGAGCCCAAGAAAGCCCGTACGTCGTCGCCCCGCTCCAATGCCTCGACCAAAGCGGAGCCGACCACGACACCGTCGACGTGCAGTGCGAAGCGGGCGACTTGAGCGCGCGAACGGATGCCGAACCCGGCGCACACCGGAACCGTGGAGCAGCTCTTCACGCGGTCCATGTAGGCGAGCACCTCGTCGGGCACGTCGGCCGACCGCCCCATGGGCATGGGCGTGCCGGTGGTGCCCGTCATCGTCACCGCATAGACGAAACCCTGCGCCGCCTTGCAGAGCATCGCGAGGCGCGGCGCGGGTGTAACCGGCGTCACCATCTGCACCAGCGCCAGACCCTCGCGGTCGAGTGCGAGTTTCAGGTCGCCGCTTTCCTCATAGGGCAGGTCCGGCACAATGAACCCGGCCACACCGGCCTCGCGCGCGGCGCGCGGCAGCGCCTCGAGCCCGTAAGCGAGCAAGGGATTCAAGTAACTCATCAACAGGATGGGAGTCTTGCGCGGCTGTGGCAGCGAGGCGACTTCCTGCAATATCCACGGCAGCGTGACGCCATCGGCCAGCGCAACGAAGCTGGCGCGTTGAATCGTGGAGCCATCGGCCATCGGATCGGAAAACGGCACGCCGATCTCCACCACATCGCAGGCCGCCGTGACCGCCGCCAGGTTCTCGTGGAACTGCCGGCGGCTGGGAAAGCCGGCGGTGAGAAAGCCCACCAACGCCGGTCGGCCTTGAGCGGTTGCGCTATGAATCGCTGCGGATATGGCGTCGCGCGGCTGCATGCTGGACTCAGCTCTTGAGCACGGTGCGCTGCAAGATGCTCATGTCCTTGTCGCCGCGCCCCGAGCATCCGATGAGAATTCGCGAACCGGGATGCGATTTGGCGTAGCGGCGAGCCCCGAAGATCGCATGCGCCGTTTCTATGGCCGGCAGAATGCCCTCGCACTTGGCGCATTCGGAGAGCGCATCCAGCGCCTCCTCGTCGGTCGCCGATTCGTACGCGACCCGCCCGCTCTGCATGAGAAAAGCGTGTTCCGGACCGACACCCGAATAATCGAGTCCGGCGGATACCGAATGCGTTTCGCGTACTTGGCCAAAGGCGTCCTGCAGAATCAGCGTATAGCTCCCCTGCAGCACGCCCGGGGTACCGAACGTCAAGGAGGCCGCATTGTCGCCGAGACCGGGGCCGCGGCCGCCCGCTTCCACGCCGAGCAACTTCACCCCGCTGTCGTCGAGAAACGGATGAAACAGCCCGATCGCGTTGGATCCGCCGCCCACGCAGGCAACCGCCATATCCGGCAAGCCGCCGGCAAGCTCGAGCATCTGTGCCCGGGCCTCGCGGCCGATCACCGATTGCAGCTCACGCACCAGATACGGATAGGGATGCGGTCCCACGGCCGAGCCCAAAACATAATAAGTGCCGGTGGGGTCCGAGACCCAGTCGCGCAGCGCCTCGTCGATGGCGGCGCGCAAGGTTTGATCCCCGGTGGTCACCGGTACCACGGCGGCCCCCATCAGCTGCATGCGGCCCACGTTGGGAGCTTGGCGCTCGACGTCGACAGCCCCCATGTAGACGACGCAGGGCAATCCCAAACGCGCCGCGGCGGCAGCGCTCGCCACGCCGTGCTGTCCGGCGCCGGTTTCCGCAATGACTCGCTTGGCGCCAAGGCGTTTCGCGAGCAGCGTCTGCCCCAGCGCGTTGTTGATCTTGTGAGCGCCGGTATGAGCGAGGTCCTCGCGCTTCAGCCAAATTTCGGCTCCCCAGCGCTTGCTCAACGTCGGTGCAAAAGATAGCGCGGTCGGACGGCCGACCCAGGTCTTCAATTCATGGTTGAATTCGGCTTGAAAGTCCGCGCTGTGCAAGTAGCGGTCGACGCCTGCTTGCAGCCTATCGAGCGCCGGCACGAGTGTTTCGGGAACATAGCGGCCGCCGAAGGCGCCGTAGCGGCCTTTGACATCGGGGTAGGCGGCGAACCGCGAGGCGCCCCGGGTTGCGCCGCCCTCAGGCGCCGAACTCACGGCTCTTGCTCCAGCTGTGCGGCCGCCGCGCGCACCGCGCGCACGAATTCATGAATCTTGTCGGGGTCTTTTACGCCCGGCACCTCTTCCACGCCGCTGCTCACGTCGACCCCAAACGGCCGCACCACCTGCACGGCTTGCGCGACGTTCTCTGCCGTGAGACCGCCCGCGAGAATCAACTCGGTCTGCCGCGCAAGCTCAGCCGCCCGCCCCCAGTCCGCGACCTCGCCGATGCCGCTCGAAGGGCCCTCGAACATGATGCGAGGCGGCAACGGGTTCGGGGTCTTGCGGCCGAAACGCACGACGGGGAGCACCTTGATGTGCGAGGGGATCTTCAATTCACGCAGATCCGCGACATCGGTTTGAAAATAATCCGGCTTGAGAACGCGGCAGATCTCGTCCACCTTCATTTGCAGCGGATGCCTTGCGACCGCAATACGCAACATGCCCGGCGGCGCGAGTGCCGCGAGTTGCGCCGCCTGTCCGGGAGTCACCTGCCGCGGGCTGGGGGCGAACACGAAGCCGATAGCATCCACATTGGCCGCCGCGGCGGCGCTGATCGCATCGGCACTCGTGATGCCGCAAATCTTGATCCACATCGGTCTAAGTGTAGCCATTTAGGGCGGCAGTGTGCGTGTCTCGTCGAAGATTTCCTTGAGCAGAGCGGTCGGGTCCTCCCGGCTCATCAAGGCCGTGCCGATCAACGCCAGCCGGTAGCCCAACCGGCGCATGCGTCGCGCATCCGCGCCGGTGGCCACTCCGCTCTCGGCAACCGCGGGCCAACCGTGCGGCAGCCGCGGCGCCAACTCCGCGAACCGGTTCGGCACCACCTGCAAAGTCTGCAGATCGCGGCAATTGACCCCGACGAGCAATATTTGCTCGAGCGACCGTTGCGCCTCGAGCAATTCGCCGGCCAATTCCAGGTCCGCGGCGTCGAAGGCTTCCAGCAATACGAACAAACCATGCTCGGCCGCCACCTCGAGCAGTTCGGCGATGCGCACGCGTGGCAGCATCCGCAAAATGACCAGCACGCCCCCCGCACTCGCGGCACGAGCTTCCAGCACCTGGTAGGGATCCACGATGAAGTCCTTGCGCATGGCGGGTATGCCGAGAGGGGTGAGCACCGATGCCGCCTGCTCGAGATGCGCGAGAGATCCGTCGAAGCGCGAAGGTTCGGTCAGCACCGATACCGCGGCCGCACCGCCGCGCGCGTAGGCGGCGACGCGCGCCAGCCAGTCCTGGCCGGGATCGCCCAACATGCCCGCGGCGGGGGACCGCAATTTGAGTTCTGCGATGACATCGAAGCCTGCCGGTGACAAGCACAGCGCCGGGCCGGCAGAAGCAGCTCGCGCCCGGCGCTCGAGCGCGCCAAGAGGCTCACGCTGCGCCGCCTGCGCCACGCGCTGCGCGCTCGATCGCGCCATCTCATTCAAAAAGCCGCTCATGAGGTTGCCGAGGCGGCCGCGAATCGCTGCAATCCCTGCAGCCACTGCCGCGCTCGCCCGCTGTCGATCGCGGCGCCGGCGATCTGGATGCCCGATGCGATCGAAGCGGCGCGGCCGGCGATGAACAACGCAAGACCGCACTGCAGAATCAGCGCCGCGCGGTGCGCGCCCCGATCACGCGCGTCAAAAACCGCATGCAGGGCGGCGAGGTTCGCCGCGGCGTCGCCGCCCTTCAAGTCGGCGGAGCTGCAGCCCGGCAAGCCAAAATCCCGCGGATCCAATTCCTGGCGGCGGATCGTGCCCCGGGTCACGTCGAAAGCGACAAACGGGCCAATCGGGGTCGCTTCATCCCAGCCGGCGGCGCCATGCACGACCCAGGCGCGCTCGATTTGCTCCCCGACCAAGCTGTTGGCGATCAGTTCGGCGGTGCTCTCGTCGTACGCGCCGATCAGGCGAAAGCGCGGAGCCGCGGGATTGGTGAGCGGCCCGAGCAAATTGAAGACCGTGCGCACCTTGAGCGCCGCGCGGATCGGCGCCAGGGTCTTCATCGCCGGATGAAAGTAGGGAGCAAACAAAAAGGTGAAACCCGTGGCGGCAAAACACCGCGCCGCCAGATGTTCATCGAGCGGCAGGGTGAATCCGAGCTTTTCGATCAAATCCGCGCTGCCGCTGCAACTGGTGATCGAACGGTTGCCGTGTTTGACCACCGGCAGACCGCATGCGGCCGCCAGCAGCGCCGCGCCGGTGGACAAATTGAAACTGCCGGAGAAATCGCCGCCCGTACCGACGATATCAATGGCGTCGGGAACCGGGGGCAAATCAGGCTTGCGCGCGAGTGCGCGCATCGCGCCGGCGAAGCCGCGCAGTTCCCCCGCGCTGACCCCCTTGGCGATCAGCGCGGCCAGCAGCGCGCCGGCCATGGCGGGCGCGACATCGCCCGTCGCCAGAACCTCGAGCAGCGAGGCTGCCTCGAGCTCGGTGAGATCGCGGCGTTCCAGCAAGTCTTGAAGGGTTTTTCCGAGATCCTGCACGGGGCGCTACATCTTCAAGAAATTGCCCATCAAGACCGGCCCTTCCGGGGTGAGCACGCTTTCCGGGTGAAACTGCACGCCCTCGATCGGCAGCGACCGATGGCGCACGCCCATGATCTCGCCCTCGCGGGTGCGCGCCGTGACCTCGAGCACATCCGGAATGCTGTGCGGTTCAGCGATCAGCGAGTGGTAGCGGCCCGCCTGAAAATCCTGCGCCATGCCGCTGAATACGCCCTTGACGTCGTGCTGCACCGGCGATACCTTGCCGTGCATGAGGCGGCCGGCGCGCACCACCTTGCCGCCGAATACCTCGACTATCGCTTGATGGCCCAGGCAAACGCCGAAGATCGGTATGCGTCCGGCGAACGCCTGAATCATCGCCATCGACACGCCCGCACCGCGCGGTGTACCCGGCCCCGGCGAAATGACCAGATGCGTATGACTGTGGCGCAGGGCCGCATCGACAGTTATCGCATCGTTGCGACGAACGTCGACTTCGGCTCCCAGGACCAGGAAGGCCTGCACCAGGTTGTACGTGAAGGAGTCGTAATTGTCGATCAGCAATATGTTCGGACGCACGCTTCTAAAGCCCCTCCGCGGCAATACCGAGTGCGCGGCGCAGTACCGCGCTCTTCGCCATGAGCTCCTCATACTCGGCCTTTGGAGAGCTGTCGGCGACGATGCCGCCGCCGGCCTGGTAGCTGTAGACGTGGTCGCGAAATACCAGGGTGCGAATAGTGATCGCCTGATCCATGTCGCCGCGCCGGCCGAAATAGCCGACCGTGCCGCCGTACAGCTGCCGGCCGACCGGCTCGAGCTCGTCGATGATTTCCATCGCGCGCACCTTCGGCGCACCCACCAGCGTGCCGGCGGGAAACGTGGCGGCGAATAAATCGAACGAATCGTAGCCCGGCGCCAATGTGCCGTTGACGCCGCTGACCATGTGCATGACGTGGCTGTAGCGCTCGATGACGCGGTACGGTTGCACGCGCACCGAGCCGGCCGTGGCCACCCTGCCCAAATCGTTGCGCGCCAAATCCACCAACATGACGTGCTCGGAATTCTCCTTCGGATCCGCCAGCAGTTCGGCCTCCAGTGCCGCGTCGAGTGCGCCGTCGGCGCCGCGCGGCCGCGATCCGGCGATCGGCCGCAGCTGCGCGTGGCCGTCGTGCGACTTCACCAAGGCCTCCGGCGAGGAGCCCACCACGGTGATATTGCCCAGTTCGCAAAAATACATATAGGGCGAAGGATTCAAGAGCCGCAACGCACGATACACCTCGAACGGCGCAAGCTCATGGCGCCCCTCGAAGCGCGAGGACAAGACCAACTGATACACATCGCCGGAGGCAATGTATTCCTGGGCGCGCCGCACCCCCGCGGCGTGCGCGGCTTCGCCGAGCGAGGGCGTGGCGGGCGAGAAGCGGCCGGGAGCGAGAATGGCCGGCACCGCGCCACGCAGCGCCTGCATGACTTCGCGCCGCAGGGACTGCCGCTCCGCTTCGCTGCCGTCGTGCAGCAGCGCGGCGCTGCGCGTCAAGTGATCGAAAACCAGCAGGGAACACGGCGCAACGTAATGCGCATGCGGCGTAACGGTCTCATCGAGGCTCCGTCCGGGGAGGCGCTCGAAGTAGCGCACGGCATCATAGGCCGTATAGCCGACCAGACCGCCCGACAACGGCACACCCGGAATCTCAGGCTTTGGCTGCGGCGCACGCGCCAGCGCGCCGCGCAGCGCGTTCAAGAACTCCGCTCGGGTCTGCGGCCGCGGCGTATGCCGATCGCCGACGTACAGGCCCGATGCGTCCAGCCGCACTTCGAGGCAGCTGCCGAAACCGATGAACGAATAGCGTGCGAGGCGCTCCCCGCCCTCGACGCTCTCGAGCAAAAACCGCGGACGAAACGGTGCGAGCTTCAGATACGCCGACACCGGGGTATCCAGATCGGCGGCGATGTCAAAAGGTGTTTTCATGACTCCCGGAAGATTGTGTGGATAAAAAAAACCCACCCCCGCAGGTAAGGCGGAGATGGGTTCTGGATATCACTGAATTAACTCTAAGACTTAAGCGCCCAGCGCCCACTCCTGCGGATAGGTGCGCCACCACCGGCGTGCCAGGGTTTTATTGCTTATGGCCGACATATCCGATCAGTATCGCCGCCCCGAGCGGGCAGCGTCAAGCTTTGGCGGCTGGGCCGCTCTTGGCGCGTTTCTCTGCTTGGCTTGCACGCGCGGGTTGGGTTTCAAGGGTTTTCTTGAATCGTCGCGTCAGTGCGACGAAACGGGGCGTCAAACCGATGTCTTCGTATACCGGGTCGCCGTGATCGTCGCGTGAAATGACCTTGGGGCCGGGCTCATAAGGCATCGCGGCCGCGATTTCATCGAGGCCGGCGTGCAACAAATCCGTGACGATCTCCTCGATGCTGCGGCCCGGAAATAGTTCGGCGAGCGCGTGCAATCGAGCCGCGTCGTCCGTGGTCAGACGAACCGCATATTCCTTCGCCGTCCGCGCCGGGACCGCGTCTTTTCTCCAATGATCGAGCAGGGGCTTGAATTTCACGACTACTCCGCCATACCGGGCGCAACCGGGTGAGTATAAGGGGCGATCAAGGCATACATTATAGACTCGGCTCCCCGACGTGCGTGCGGCGCCGGTATTATCGTGCAGCGAGGCAATCGTGGATATCGAACCCGGCAGTGAACAGCGAAACTGGGCGATGGCGGCGCATCTGTGCGGCCTATTGTGGGCCGCGGGCGGCACGGGATTCATTTTCATCCCGTTCGGCGGCATGATCTTGTTCACGATGCTGGGACCCTTGATCATTTGGCGGACCAAGGGGCAAGCGATGTCCTACGTGGCGGAGCAGGCCAAGGAGGCGCTCAATTTTCAAATCACGGTATTCCTGGCCGGCGTGTTCTGTGCCGTACTGATGTTCGTCTTGGTCGGCTTCGTCCTGCTGTCGGCTTTGGGTCTAGCGGACCTTATTCTGGTGATCATTGCGGCAATACAAGTGAGTGACGGCAAGGCCTACCGCTATCCCTACTGCCTGCGCTTGGTGAAGTAGCCGCCTTGGCGCACCCCTCTCCCGCATCGCCCGCGGTCAGCCGGGCGCCGGATGGCGGCGCATTCCAGCGCGGACTGTTGGGTCTGTTCGAATACAGCCGCCGCGCCTTGCTGCTGGTCTGGACCACCAACAAGGGGCTTTCCGTCGCGCTTGCGGGACTCACGGTGCTCGCCGGTGTCCTGCCCGCCGGCATCGCCTTTGTGGGCGCGTTGATCGTCGACGCCGTGATCCACGCTGCCGATCTGCACCGCAGTACCGGCGCAACGGCGTTCGGCGGCGTGGTGGTCTTGGTAGCGCTCGAAGCGCTGCTGGTGGCCGCCACATCCATGGCACAGCGCGGCATTTCGTTGGCGCAATCGCTGCTGCGCGCGCAGCTCGGTCATCGCGTCAACGTCATGATCCTCGAGAAGGCGCTCACCCTCGATCTCGCGCAATTCGAAGACTCCGAGTTCTACGACAAGCTGACCCGTGCGAGGCGCGAAGCCTCCAGTCGCCCCTTGAGCCTGGTGATGCGCACCTTCGGCCTGCTGCAAAACGCCATTTCGCTGATTTCCTTCGGCGGCCTGCTCATCCGATTTTCGCCTTGGGCGGTGGTGCTGCTGGTGGCGGCCGGACTGCCCGCCTTCCTCGCCGAGGCGAAATTCTCGGGCGAGGCGTTCCGCCTGTTCGGCTGGCGCGCCCCCGAGTCGCGCATGCAGATCTATCTCGAGTCGGTGCTGGCTCGCGAGGACAGCGCCAAAGAGGTGAAGCTATTCCAGTTGGGGCCGCGCCTGCTGGATCGCTATCGAGACATATTCACGCGGCTGTACCGCGAAGATCGCGACCTCACCGTGCGCCGCGACGCGTGGGGCTTCGCCTTGGGGTTGCTCGCCACCGGCGCGCTGTACGGCGGCTACGTGTGGATCGCCGCGGAGACGGTATTGGGCGGCATGACGGTCGGACAGATGACCATGTACCTCATGCTGCTGCGGCAGGGGCAATCGGCGGTGAGCGCGGCGCTCTCCGCCATCAGCGGTCTGTACGAGGACAATCTGTATTTGTCGAATCTCTTTGAATACCTGGAGCAGCCGGCCGGCAGCTCGAGCGGCCGGCTTAACGTCGGACCGCGGCCCGGCGATGGAATCCGCTTCGAGGGGGTGGATTTCGTCTATCCCGATGCGGCTGCCCCGGCCCTGTCGGACATCGATCTGCACGTGCGTCCGGGTGAAAGCCTCGCGCTCGTGGGGGAGAACGGCTCCGGCAAAACCACGCTGATCAAATTACTCACCCGCCTTTACCGGCCGACCCGCGGGCGGATCCTGCTCGATGGACTCCCCTTGGACGAGTGGGACGAAACCACTCTGCGGCAGCGCATCGGAGTGATATTTCAGGATTTTGCCCGCTATCAAATGCTGGTGGGCGAGAACATCGGTGCCGGCGACGTTCGCGCATTCGAGGATGAAGACCGTTGGCGCAGCGCCGCCATGCAGGGCCTGGCGGCCGAATTCATCGAGCAGCTGCCGGCCGGCTACCGCACGCAGCTCGGCAAGTGGTTCAAGGACGGGCGCGAATTGTCGGGCGGACAATGGCAGAAAATAGCGTTGGCGCGCGCCTTCATGCGCAACGAAGCGGATATCCTGGTGCTCGATGAGCCCACCGCCGCGATCGATGCGGGCGCGGAAGCGCAGGTATTCGAGCATTTTCGGGAACTGACGCGCAATCGCATCGCGATCGTCATATCGCATCGATTTTCCACCGTGCGCATGACCGATCAAATCCTGGTGCTGGAAGAGGGCCGCATCGTCGAGCGCGGCAGCCATGCCTCATTGATGGCGGCGGACGGCCGTTACGCAAAGCTTTTCACGCTGCAGGCGCGCGGGTATCGTTGAGCCCGATTCGATCGACATGACTCCATAATTCACCGGTGGAATTCGTATGCCCTCATTCGACGTCGTCTCCGAAATCGACACTCACGAGCTGACCAACGCCGTCGATCAGGCAAGCCGCGAATTGTCGCAGCGCTTCGACTTCAAGGGCACCGACGCCGCGTTCGAGCTCGAGGAGACCACTGTGACATTAAGCGCTCCGGCGGACTTTCAGTTGAAGCAGATGCAGGAAATCCTCAAGCTCAAGATCGCCAGACGCGGCATCGACGTCGGCTGTCTGGAGGTGAAGGACCCTGTGGTCAATCTCGCGACCGCCAAGCAGCAGGTGATCCTCAAGCATGGCATCGACCAGGAAACCGGCAAGAAGGTATCGCGGCTGTTGAAGGACTCGAAACTCAAGGTGCAGGCGCAGATTCAAGGCGAAAAGGTTCGCGTGACCGGCAAGAAGCGCGACGATCTGCAGGAGGCGATCGCGTTGCTGCGCAAGACGACGTTCGAGGTCCCGCTGCAATTCAATAATTTTCGCGATTGAGAGCTAACCGCGTCCCAACAAAGACCGCGGCGACCCGGCGCGAGGATTAAACGCGTTCGAAACGAGCGACTGTTTCGACGTGCCGGGTGAAGGGGAAGAGATTGAATGCGCTGAGCGCGACGAGGCTCAGCTTGCCCTGTGCGGTCAGGCACGCGGTGTCGCTGCGCAACGATTCGAGCTCGCAGCTGACGTATAGGAAACGCTCGGGCGGATTCTCGGCGAGGTATTCGCACAGCTCGGGGTCGAGACCCCTGCGCGGCGGGTCGGCGATCACCACCTGCACCCCGGATGCGGCAAGGCGCGCGGCGCCCGCCGGTCCCGGGACCACGGAAATCCTGCCGCGATCCGCTGCATCGAGTTGCGTAAGTCCGAGTTCGAGTCCGTGAAGCGAATGCGGGCTGAGTTCGTTCATTCGAATCTCGGCGGCCCGAGCCAACAGCGACAAGCCGATGGCGCCGACACCCGCGTAGAATTCGGCCGCTCGCGCACCCTCCGGGATTTGGGCGCGCACGTGCTCGACGATGCTCTGCGCCATCTCGAGATTGCTTTGCCCGAAGGCGCCCGGCGGATAGTGAACCGCCGCCCCGCCAAAACGTTCGGCCACGCTCACGGGCCCACACCAGTTCTGGAAGCCGGGACCGAGGATGGTATTGGAGCGCTCGCAATTGGCGTTGAACCACAGGCTGTGCAACTCGCCACCGAGACGCTCACGGATCAAGTCGAAGCATGCCGCCAAAGGCTCGGCGGTTGGGCTGTTGGCGACGATCACCACCTGCGCGCTTTGCGAGCTGCGCTCCACCACGACTTGCAGGTAGCGCGCGACACCCAAATGGGCCTTGTCCGAGTAGCTGGTCACCCGAGCCTCAACCAGAGCGCGCCGCACCACTGCGGCGACACGGTTGATCAACGGGTGGTGCACGCTGCAGTTGGGTATGTGAACCACGCGGTGGGTACCAAGCTCAAAGAGTCCCAACTTGGGCGAGCCCAGGCGGCCCCGGATGGCGAGCCGCGCGCGATGCCGAAACCCGGCGGTTTCTCCTGAGATCACCGAAACTTCGGGCAAACCATGGGTGCGCGCGAGTTCATCGAGCGTGCCGCGTGCGGCAGGCTCGATGCCTTGCTCCCCGAACCGGGGGCAGCCCGGACACGGTGGACGGTGCGGGCACGATGTCAATGCGCCCGTCAGTCGCCTTTCAAGCGTCGCAGCAGCGGCGTGATCAGATCGATGGGCAAGGGGAATACGATGGTGGAGCTCTTTTCGCTGGAGATGTCGGCGAGCGTCTGCAGATAGCGCAGTTGCAGCGAGGCGGGCTCGCTCGATAGGAGCTTGGCGGCTTCCGCCAGTGTTTGCGCCGCTTGCTTCTCGCCTTCCGCGTGGATTACTTTTGCGCGCCTGCCGCGCTCGGCTTCGGCCTGACGAGCCATCGCCCGGATCATGGTCTCATCGAGATCGATATCCTTGATCTCGACATTGCTCACTTTCATGCCCCAGGCCGCCGTATTCGCGTCAAGGATCTGCTGAATGGCGGCATTGAGCTTATCGCGCTGAGCCAGCATCTCGTCCATTTCGTGTTGCCCCGCCACCGAGCGCAGCGTCGTCTGCGCGAGCTGGCTGGTTGCTTCCCACGGGTTGGTGACCTGCAGAATGGCCTTTTCCGGATCGACGATACGAAAATAGACCACGGCGCTGACCTTCACCGAAACGTTGTCCCTGGATATCACGTCCTGCTTGGGCACATTCAGCACCACGATGCGCAGGTCCACCTTCTTCATTTGCTGAATCGCCGGCAGCACCAGCCGCACGCCAGGACCTTTGACGCCGGTGAATCGGCCGAGCGTGAACATCACACCGCGCTCGTATTCCTTCAAGATGCGTATCGAACTCGCGATCAGCAGCAGCAGTAAAACGACGATCACGGGCAATGAAAGGCTCATCGGTGACTCCTTTTAGTTCTGTTGTGGTTCCACCCAGAGTGTCAGATCTACCACCTTGACGATACGGGCCTGTTGACCCGCACGCAGTGGACTTGCGCTGCGGGCGTTCCACAATTCCCCGCCGTAGCGCACCACGCACCGATCCTGACAATCGCTGACCGCTTCAACGCTCGCGCCGATCATCGTCTCGACACCGGAGCTCAGAGGGCGGCGTCGCGCACGCGCCGCGAGCCAGCCGATGGCGACGATGACCAGCCCTCCTGCCACGGCGATCCCCACGATCAACGGCAATGCGACTTGCATTCCGGACACATGATTGTCGAATAACATGATGGATCCGATGATAAATGCCGCCAGACCGCCGACGCCCAGGGATCCAAATGCCGGCATGAAGAATTCCGTAACGATCAGGCCGATGCCGAGCGCCATGAGCGCGAGTCCCGCGTAGTTGACCGCCAGCAACTGCAAGCCGTAGAGACCCAGCAACAGCGACAGCGCTCCGGCGACACCCGGCAGTACCGCTCCGGGGTTGTAGCCCTCGAGGAGCAGGCCGTAGATGCCGACCAACAGCAGCCCGTAGGCGATGGTGGGATGGGTCAGCACCAGCAGCACACGCGTACGCCAGTCCGGCGCAATGCTCCGCACCGCGAGTACCCGGGTATCGAGCACCGTTTCCTGATCCGCCGCTTTGACCTTGCGCCCCTGAAGCTGCTGCAATAGATCCGGCACATCTTTCGCGACGATTTCGATCACGTGCTGCGCGAGCGCGTCGTCTGCTGATAGGCTCGCGGCCCCGCGTACGGCGGCTTCGGCCCACTCGGCATTGCGCCCGCGCAATTGCGCCAGCGAGCGGATGTAGGCGACGGCGTCGTTGACCCCTTTGCGCTCGCTCGCCGAGCCCGCGGGAATCGTCTCCGCGCCTTTCTGTTTCTTTTCGTCGGTGGGGTTGCCCGCCGGCGGCACCGGCGGCGTGTTTGGCTCGCCGCCGATCGCAATCGGTGTCGCTGCGCCCAAGTTGGTCGCCGGGGCCATCGCGGCGACGTGGCTCGCGTAAAGGATGTAGGTTCCGGCGCTTGCCGCCCGCGCTCCACTCGGTGCCACGTAGGTCACCACCGGCACCGGCGACGCCAGTATCGCCTTGATGATATCGCGCATGGAGGTGTCGAGACCGCCGGGCGTGTCCATCTGGAGAATTACGACGGCGCTATGCTGGTTGCGCGCGTCCGCGAGCGACTGCTCGACATAGCGACTCATCGCGGGCCCGATCGGGCCGTTGAGCTCGATCAAGGTTGCAAAACGGTCAGCGCGCGCGAGTACCTCGGTACTTCGACTCGATGCCGGACCTGCAATCAGCAGGGCGATCGCAAGCCACTGCGCGATGCGGCGCAATTCAGTTCGCCTGGAACGAACCTCGCTCATTGCCGGGCCCCCTTGGCGGTGGCCGTATGTCGCCAACTACGTAATGGTAGCTTGAAGCGGGCCGCGCGTGTTAATTCTCGGCCGCACCCGGCGTTCAGGGGGCGGCCTGGGCTCGCTGCATGCCCTTGGAATACACCACCGTGCCATCGAGCTTGACGATGATCGCATCGATGTCTTCCAGCCGATTGTAGATTTCCATCGCCTTCTCCGGACCGAGCACGAACGCGGTCTTGGATAATCCGTCGGTGCGGGTGGCGTACGGTCCGATGACCGTCGCGCTGCGCACTTTGCTCGCCGAATGGCCGGTGTGCGGGTCGATGATGTGGTGGTAGCGAACACCCTTTTCTTCGAAGAACCGTTCGTAGTCCCCGGAGGTGGATATCGCGGCGTCGACCAGCGGAATTCGCGCGATCACGTTGCCCTCGCCTTTTCTGGGATCGCGTATACCCACCACCCATGGCTTGCCGAATCGGTCGCCGATGATCCGGCTGTCGCCGCCGGCACCCACATAGGCGCGCGTGTAGCCGAAAGATTTCAGCACGTCGATGCCGCGATCCACGGAATAGCCCTTGGCAATGCCGCCGAGATCGATCCGGACTCCCTTCTGCGAAAAAAGCACCGTTTGATTTTGCGGATCGAGGATCACGTGACGATAGTCGATGGCCGGCAAAGCCTTGGCGATTTGCTCCTCGTCCGGGCGGTGGTGTTTGCGAAAGTCATAAAGATAGCCGACGCTCGCGTAGGTAATGTCGAAGGCGCCGTCGGTGATGACCGAGTACTCCTTGGCGGTCGTCAACAAGTCGAACAGTTCCTTGCTGATGTGCATAGGTCCGTTCGCAGCCTTGTCGTTGACCTGGGATACTTCGCTGGTGGGCTTGTAGGTGCTCATCGAGTCGTCGATATGACGCATTTCGGCGAGCACGGCGTCGATGGCCTGATCCGCCTTCGCCGGATCCTCGGCCCACAATTCCACCGTGATCCGCGTGCCCATGATGCCGTCGGTGACGCGCCGCACCCACTCCGCGTGCGCAGGCCCCGCCGCGCATACCAGGGCGCACAGACACAGCCAGGGTTTGACGAACTCTTTCATGGGTGAATAGCCTATTGCACGCCGCAGCCTAACGCACGCCGCGCGCCCGGCGCCATTGCATCACGGTAAATCCGCTGCCGATCATGCCGCCCAGGTGCGCGAAGTGCGCCACGCCGGAAAGACTGCCGGTTACCCCCAAAAAGAGCTCGACACCCGCGTACAGTGTGGCGAAGAGCCACGCCGGCATCGGAATCGGAGGTATCAACGGCACGACCTTGCGATTCGGGAACATGAGAGCGTACGCCAGCAGCAGACCAAAAACGCCGCCCGAAGCGCCAATCGTGGGCGCGGGCGCTGAGCCCAGCAACGGCGGCACGATGATCTGGGTCAAGCCGGCGGTGACCACCGATGCGAAGTAGCAGGTCGCCAGGCGGCGCGGCCCGACATAGCGTTCGATTTCGGCGCCGAACATCCACAGACCCAGCATGTTGAATAGCAGATGCGTGAGGTTGCCGGTACTATGCAGGAACGCGTAGGTAACGATCTGCCAGATATGAAAAAAGGATTGACCGTCGATGGGCTGCACCGGCCACAGCGCGAACAAATCCTCCATCCTGCCGTTCGATACGCCTTGCAACACGAACACTACGACGTTGGCTGCGATCAAAGCTTTGACGGCGGAAATTTTCATGTGTAGCGGTTCATTGTAGCGCGATGCGAGCGGTATTCCTGGACTACGACACGGTCTCCAATGGCGACCTGGACCAATCGGTGTTCACCCGGGCGGTGGCAGCGGTCGAGTATTTCGGCACCACCGAGCCTGCGCAGATCGGCGAGCGCATCGGCGATGCCGAGATCGTGCTGCTGAACAAGGTGAAATTGGCGCGCGGTCAACTTCAAGAAGCCCCCAAGCTCAAGTTGATCGCAGTTGCCGGCACCGGTACCGACAACCTGGACCTCGTCGCCGCCCGGGAGCGCGGCATCGCGGTGTGCAACGTGCGGGGCTATTGCATACAATCGGTGGTGCAACACGCATGGTCGATGATCCTGAGCCTCACGCAGCATTTGCCGCAGTTCTCGCGCCTGACCATGGACGGATCTTGGATCAAGAGCGAGGAGTCGACCCTGTTTGCGCACCCCATTCGCGAACTGGCCGGCTGCACGCTGGGGGTGGTGGGATGGGGCGATTTGGGCCGCGGGGTCGCCAAGATTGCGGGCGCGTTTGGGATGCAAGTGATCATCGCCAGCCGACCGGGCGGGATCGCTGAGCCCGGGCGAGTGGATCTTGAGCGGCTGCTGGAAACGGCCGACGTCGTGTCGCTGCATTGCCCTTTGACGCCGGCGACCCGCGGCTTGATCGGTGCGCACGAACTCGCATTGATGAAGCCCGGGGCCTTGCTGATCAATACCGCGCGGGGCGCGCTGGTGGATGGTTTCGCACTCGCCCGGGCGCTGAAGGATGGGCGCCTCGCCGGCGCCGGGATCGACGTGCTGAGGCAGGAACCGCCGGTCGATGGCGACCCCCTGCTCGATCCCGACATTCCCAATCTGATCGTCACGCCCCACATCGCATGGGCCGCGCGCGAGGCGCGCCAGCGCTGCCTTGCGGAAATGGCGGCCAATATCGAGGATTTTTCGCGCGGCGGCCGGCGCGGGCGGGTGGTGTAGCCCCGTCCGTTAGGCGCTGCTCAGCCCCTGTTTTGTTTCTTTTCGCGTTTCGCGGCGCGCTTTTCCTCCAACGTCTTGGCCGGTTTCTTTTTCTCTTCTTTCTTTCGATCCATGCCCTTGCCCATGGCTGACTCCTCGCGTGTTGACAAAAATCTCAATCAACTCTTCGCCGGCCGCCGGCTCAGCAATTTGCGCGCGATGTGGCGGTCGGCCCGATTTCGCGGCGGCTTGGGCGGCTTTTCGGCGACCTTGCTGATCTTGAACTCGCGGCCCGCCACTCGCACTTTCTGCAGGGCCTTGAACACCTGCTTCGGCATGCCTTCGGGCAAATCGACAAAGCTGTGGTCATCGCGAATATCCACGCGCCCGATGTGCACACCCTCGATTCCCGCCTCGTTGGCGATCGCACCCACGATGTTACCCGGCTTGATTCCATGCGCCGAACCCACTTCGATACGAAACGTCTCCATGTGGCCCGCGGCGGTGCGCGCAGGAGATTTTCCTTCCCGATCAGGCGCCCGCGGGCGCTCAGGGCGCGAACGTTCCGCGTGCGGACGTGCGGCGGCGCGCGGCGCGAGAGGAGCATGCGGCGGCGTGTCGGCGCGCGGTGGGGCTTGGGCGCGCATCGGGGCCTGGGCGCGCGGCGCCTGCCGTTCGACCTGCGCACGTTGTTCGGCGACAGGCGCCTCCTTGCCCCCCAACAACAGCGGCGTCGCGCCTTGGCCTAAGCTCGCGAGCGCAGCCGCTATGTCGATGAGCGGCAGCCCGGTTTCCGCCTCCAATTGTTCCAATATCGGGCGGAACGCGTTCGCTTCGCCCTTGGCCACGGTCTCCGAGACCCGCAGCTTGAACTTGGCAATGCGCAGCGCATTGACCGCGTCCACCGTCGGCAGATTCATCGGTTCGATGACCTGGCGCGTGGCGCGTTCGATGATGCGCAGCATGTTGCGTTCGCGCGGCGCGATGAAAAGAATGGCCTCGCCCTTGCGTCCGGCCCGCCCGGTTCTACCGATGCGATGCACGTAGGATTCGGAGTCATACGGCACGTCGTAGTTCACGACGTAGCCGATGCGCTCGACGTCGAGTCCGCGCGCGGCAACGTCGGTGGCGACGACGATGTCGATTTGTCCCGCTTTCAGGCGCGCAACCGTCCGCTCGCGATCCTTTTGAGGTATGTCGCCGTTGAGCGGCGCCGCGGCAAAGCCGCGCGCCTCGAGCTTTTCGGCGAGTTCGACGGTGGATTGCTTGGTGCGCGTGAACACCAGCATGCCGTCGAAGATTTCGGTTTCCAGGATGCGGGTGAGCGCATCGAGTTTGTGCATGCCGCTGACCAGCCAGTAGCGCTGTCGGATGTTGGCTGCGGTGCTGGTCTTGCTCTTGATGGTCACTTCGACCGGCGATCGCAGGTGTCTTTGCGCGATGCGGCGAATCGGTGCGGGTATGGTGGCCGAGAACAACGCCACCTGACGCTGCGGGGGCGTCTGCTCGAGAATGCTTTCGACGGCGTCTATAAAACCCATGCGCAGCATCTCGTCCGCTTCGTCCAATACCAGCAGGGTCAGGTTCGCGAGCTTCAAGGTGCCGCGGTTCATGTGATCGATGACGCGTCCCGGCGTGCCCACCACCACGTGCACGCCGCGCCGCAGCGCATTCAATTGCGGCTGATAGCTCTGGCCGCCGTAAATCGGCAGGACGTGAAATCCCTCGAGGTGCGCCGCATAGCGCTGGAAAGCTTCGGCCACCTGCAAGGCGAGTTCGCGGGTGGGCACCAACACCAGTACCTGGGGTTCGCGGCCGGCGAGATCGATACGCGTCAGCGCGGGCAAAGCGAACGCGGCCGTCTTTCCCGTGCCGGTCTGCGCCTGGCCGAGCATATCGGCGCCGGACAGCAACACCGGAATCGTCGCGGCCTGAATGGGCGAAGGCGATTCGTAGCCGACGTCCACGAGCGCTCGCAGGACCGGTTCGCACAGCGCCAGATCAGCGAAGCTCGGGGACTTTGGGGATTCGTCCGCTGGGACTGCGATCATAGGCATGCCTTGGAGAAGTTGCCTCAAGTCTAGCGGTTTGACCGCGTATTGCTACCATGCGCGTGCAGAAGCCACCGAATCTCCAAGGCAGGACGATACATCATGGGACGCATATTCGAAGTCAGAAAACACGCCATGTTCGCGCGTTGGGACCGGATGGCCAAGCAGTTCACGCGGGTGGCCAAGGACATTGCCATCGCCGTCCACGCGGGCGGCGCGGATCCGGCCTCGAACCCGACGCTGCGCCGGGTGCTGCAGAATGCGCGCGCCGTCAACATGCCGAAGGACAAGACCGATGCGGCGATGCGGCGCGCCAGCGGCAAGGAGGCGGCCAATTATCAGGAAATCCTCTACGAAGGCTACGCACCGCACGGCGTTGCCCTGTTGGTCGAAACCGCCACCGACAACCCCACCCGCACCGTCGGAAGCCTGCGCAATATCTTTACCAAGAATGGCGGTAATCTCGGCACCACAGGCAGCGTGAGCTTCTTATTCAAAAAAATGGGGGTATTTCGCCTCGATCCGGCCAGCGTCAAGGACCAGGATGAACTGGAGCTGGACCTCATCGACTACGGCCTCGAGGAGATGGGCGAAAGCACCGGGGACAAGGGCGAGCCGCAATTGGTGATCCGCTGTGCGTTCAACGATTTCGGCAAGCTGCAGGAGTCGCTGGAAGCGCGCCAAATCACGCCGCTGTCGGCGGAACACGAATACATCTGTTCGGTACCGACCGAACTGCCCGAAGCGCAGGCCGCGGAGGTCTTGACGCTGATCGACAAACTGGAGCAGGACGATGACGTCCAGAAGGTGTTTCATACCTTGGCTTAAGGGCGCCGCACGGTTCCATACCGCAATATCCGCGTCGGCGGCAAGGTGATCGACATCGGCAGGGGTGTCGTGACCCTGAACTAGGCTCCTAGGGCTGATTCGCGGTCGGAGCAGGCGCTGCCGTCATCGCAACGCGATTGACGATGCCATACGCCCATTGAAGCACCGGCACCAGGCGCGGGCTCACCATCTCGAGCGCTTTGTGGTAATCCATCCAGCGCGCTTCATGGTGCTCCGCCATGCCGAGTTCCGGATTCACCGGAAGGCGCACCTCGGTCTGTTTGCTGCGAGCAATGTAGTAGCGGGCAATCTTGCCTTTGTTATAGGGGCCGGTCTCCATGCAGACCGCGCCCCAGTCGAATGAGATGTCGTCCAGCGTGGTTTCTTCGCGGACCTCGCGCAGTGCCGCCTCGATCGGCGTCTCGCCCGCTGCGACCAGTCCCTTGGGGAAGTCCCAGTTCCGATAGGCGCGCAGCAGCAGGAACTTCAATTTATGGTCGGCCACGCTCACGATCACGACACCGGAGGACAATCTTGTGGGCAGCGCGGCACTGGACATAGGGATGCTCTGTAGCGTAATTGCCCTCCCATTGTACTCGCCGCCGGCCGCTTAGGCGGCCACGGACAGCGGTGAAGTGAAATGCATTGATATTATGGTTATCATAGATGGTGTCTATGTCGTTGGAGATACGGGTTCAGCACAATGAATCTCAAGGATCTGAAATATTTGGTGGCGCTGGCGGACACCGGCCACTTCGGCCGCGCCGCCGCTCGTACCTTCGTCAGTCAGCCGACGCTGTCGGCGCAGCTCAAGAAATTGGAACAGTACTTGGGCGTGAAGCTGGTGGAACGCCAGCCGAAGAACGTGCAACTCACCGAGGTCGGTAAGCAAATCGTGGTGCATGCGCGGCGCATGCTGGACGAAGCGAACCAAATCGTTGCGCTCGGCCGCAACAGCACCGACCCGTTTTCCGGCAAGCTCAAAGTGGCGCTCATCCCCACTATAGGGCCCTACCTATTGCCTCGCGTCACGCAAAGGATCCGCAAGGCGTTGCCGCATCTCGGGCTCATGCTGTACGAACATCGGACCGAAGGCTTGTTGAAGCGCCTGCACGAGGGCGAAATCGATATGGGTATCCTGGCGTTGCCGACTGCGCTCGACGGCTTGGAGTCGCGAACCCTCTATAAGGAATTTTTCACGCTTGCGGTTCCAAATGGTCACATTCTGGCGGACAAATCGACCGTCAAGGTGCAAGACCTCAAGGACCAGACCGTGTTGCTGCTGGAGGACGGCCACTGCCTGCGCGACCAGGCCCTGGAAGTCTGCAGTCGCGTGGACGTGCGTGAGGCCGAGGACTTTCGCGCTACCAGCCTCGAAACCTTGCGGCAGATGGTGGTGGCGGGGTTCGGCATCACCTTGCTACCCGAATTGGCGGTCGAATCGCCGTTCGGTTCGCAGCGCGGCCTGACGGTGCGGCAATTCGCCAAGCCGGCGCCCATGCGCACGGTCGGCGCGGTATGGCGCAAATCCAGCACGCGCACCGTAGCCATATCCGCGGTGTGCGATGTGCTGGCCGAAGTCATGGCCGTACGCAAGCGCTGAAATCCGGGCGCGCCCCATGAAGCAACAAAATGCCGCTGCGGACCGTGCCGCCGGACGCCGTTGCGCGAAACGCCGCGGCGCGCGCGGTTCCGGCGCCGACGCGCCCGATTGGGCGTTTCAGGCGGACGACGCAGCGGTGTTCGAGGCGCTGGCCGCAGGAAGACATAGCGAGAGTCTGCGGGAATATTTCGGCATGCCCGCGTACCAGGAATTGTGCGTGCTGGCGGCGAAGGCGAAAAAGCGCGAACGCGCCGGCGGACCACCGGTGCTCATCATCCCCGGCATCATGGGATCGAGACTTGGCGAATCAAACCTTCGCGGGCAGAAGGGTCTCTCGCGGTCGGTGTTGTGGATAGATCCCATGCGCATCGCCGCCGGGCGGCTCATCGACCTCAAGCTGCCTTCGGTCACACCCATACGGCCGATAGGTGTGCTGCTCCTCTCCTACGCGAAACTGAAGCTTCGGCTCGATATGGCCGGCTTCGATGCCAAGTTCTTTCCATACGACTGGCGCCTTGGGATCGACGAGCTCGGGGCGACACTCGCCTCACGCATTGCCGCGGACGGCAAACCCGCCATGCTAATCGCGCACAGCATGGGCGGTCTGATCGCGCGGGTGGCGACCAAGCTGCTGCCCAAGCGGTACGTGCGTAAGCTCATCCTGTTGGGCACCCCCAATCGGGGCTCGTATGCCCCGGTGCAGGCGCTGCGCGGCACATACCCCTTCGTGAGAAAATTGGCGCGGCTCGATCTGCACCATACGCCCGAACAGCTCGCACAAAAGGTGTTTGGCACATTTCCGGGGATCTACCACCTGTTGCCGCCGCCGAGGCCGGGATCGCAAGTCAACCTGCTCGATTCTCGCTGTTGGCCGCGCCCCGGCCCCAAGCCCGACGCCAAGTTGCTCGCACGGGTGGCCGCGGCACGCGCGCAGCTGGCGGCCCCGGACGCACGAATGGTGCATATCGTCGGCGTCAATCGCGAAACGGTGATCGCGGTGCGCCGCACTGCAACCGGCTTCGAATACCGCTTGAGCGCAAACGGCGACGGCACCGTGCCCGTGGCCTTGGCGTTGTTGCCCCGCCTCAAGACCTACTTCATCGACGAGTTGCACGGCAATCTTGCCAACAACCCGCAGGTCATAAGCGCCATCGTCGAACTGCTGCGGCGCGGACGCACCCGCGAGCTGGCGCGACGCTTCGTACCGCGGCGCTCTCGCACGACCCGCATCGACGACGCGCGCCTGCGGCTGATCGGTGGAGGCAAGATCGATTGGCGGCGCCTCGATTCGGCGCAGCGTGAAGCGGCGTTCATGGATCTGGACGCGACCGCAGAATAGCGTCGAGCGGCGCCGTCGGGCCGGCGGCCGGGGGTCCCCAGCCCAGCCCAGAAAACCCGGCTTTTACGACGTAGTACGCTGAATTTGCAGTCTTTTGCTGCTGTTTTTGCCGAGTATTTCACATATTGCGCAGGCCGGACCCGGCAAACTGGTTGCCCAGAGAAATGCCGGTCATGAACGCCCCAACAGCTGCAGCAGAAAACTTGAAAACGCCGACACGGCGCTTCGATGGCCAATTCATCGAGGAATATCGGCTGATCGAGCGCTACCTCGAAAACAAATTGCCGTACAAGGGCGCGCGCGATCTCGAGAACTGGTGTCGCGAGCACCCCGAATACCTGAATAATCTCAAGCTGTCGGAGCGTGCGCAGGCCAGCCTCAAGCTGCTGGAAGCGAGCGGCCAGGTACAAGACCTGCGCGAACCGTCGCCGCCATGGTGGAAGACTCCGTACACATTGATCGGCTTGGCAACGATGGCGCTGCTGAGCTTGGTGGCATTCTGGTTCCTGATGGGCAAATACGTGTTGTTGCGCAGCGAACTGCAGGATACCCGCGAAAGAATGCACCAGGGGTCGCTGGTGCAGCCCGCAACCGAAACGGACCTGCGTATAGCGCCGGATCGCGCGCCCGGCCTCGACCGGGCACGCATCGTCGTCAGCCGCGCGGCGCCTCAGTTGATCGATGTGCACATCGATATGAGCTATTCGAAAGTGATGCAGTTCCGTATGTTCGTGGACAAACAGGATCAAGGGCGCGCCTTGGTTCTCAACAATGTCCTAAAGGATTCGAACAATGAGTTGCGCCTCACGATCAATACCACGGGGCTCGCGGCCGGTCTATACACCGTGCGCATTGAGGCGCTGCCGCCGCGCGGCATCCCCATCCCCGAAGGTTGGCTGATCCTCGAAGTGCACTGACGGGAGGCTACTCGTCGCGCAACGTGACGATGGGCGGCGTATTCACCACCCGCCACGTGGCCAGAGTGCCGCTGACCCCCACGAGTATCGTTCCGCACACCAAGCCGAGCACCCACACCCACGGGTCGAAGGTGAACTGCAGCCCGAACAGCCGGCGCGCCAAAATCCAGCCGACGCCGCTGGCGCCGAAGGCTGCCAATGCGCCCGAGAGAAATCCCAAGGTCGAGAATTCGGCTGCGACCCCCTGCAGCACCGTGCGTCGACTCGCCCCCAAGGTGCGCAGCATCGCGCTTTCATAGCGGCGCTCATCGAGAGTCGATTGCACCGCGGCGAGCAGCACCACGATGCCGGCCACCAACGTGAACAGAAACACGTATTGCACCGCCAGGGTCGCGCGGTCAATGATGGCGCGGATCTGCCGGAGGATGGCATCCACGTCGAACACCGAAATGGTCGGGAACTGCCGTACCAGATCGACCAATGCCGGACGCTGCTCGGGCGTGAGATAGACGCTGGTCATGTAGGTGCCCGCCGCCCCCTCCAGCAGACCGGGCGGAAATACCAGAAAGAAATTCGGCCTGAAGCTGTCCCAGCGCACCTTGCGAATGCTGGCGACGCGCACCGTGAGATCCTCCCCGGCGATATCGAAGCGCAGCGTATCCCCGAGTTCGAGCTGCAGCGCCTCTCTGTACTCGGAGGAAATGGACACCAGAGCTTTGCCGAAATCCGCCTCCGTCCACCAATGTCCCGCGACCAATTGGTTGTCGTCCATGAGTCGCGATGCCCATGTCAAATTCTGCTCGCGCTCGAGGAAGCCGCGCGCGTTGTCCGCCTTGAACTTGAGCGACTCGCTGGGCTTTGAATTGATAGCCGTTATGCGCGCCCGCACCATCGGGTACATCGGCGGATCCCCGAAACCGTGCGACTTCAGGAATTCCTCCAAGGGGCGGCGCTCATCGGGCTGAATATTGATCAGGAAATTATTGGGTACATTGGCAGGCAGGCTGCGGCGCCAGTCCGCCAACAGGTCGCCGCGCACCACCGCGAGCAGCAAGAGCATCATGAGACCGAGACCGAAGGCCACGATTTGCACCACGCTCGCTCCGCCGCGGCGCGAAACGTTGGCGAGACCGTAGCGCCATGCCACCCCCACCGCGCCGCGCAGGCGGCCGGTCACCCGCACCAGAGCGTACCCCGCCAGCGTCAGCACCAGCCCCACGCCGAGCACGCCGGCGAGCACGCTCACCACCAGTTCGCTGTCGCGCACCAGGATCCACAAGATCGCAAACAGTGCCGCGAATGCCAGCACGTACGAGAGGCCAAAGCGCAGCGGCGGAGCAGTCGCCGTTTTGCGCAACACTCGGGCGGGCGGAGTGCTTTTCAATTGCAGAAGAGAGGGCAGCGCGAAACCGATCAACATCGACAACACGGTGACCAGCGCTATGACCAACGGCGCAAGCGACGCGCCGGGCAATTCCGTGCGTATCAGATCGCGCAGCAGCCGCGCGAGCCCGAGTTGCGCCGCATAGCCGAGCACCGCGCCCGCGGCAACCGCCGAAAGTGCCAGCAGCGTCAACTCGATGATGGAAATCGCCAGCACGAAGCGCTGCGATGCGCCCATGCATTTCATCAACGCGACGCTATCGACATTGCGCGATGCATAACGGCGGGCGCCCATGGCAACGGCGACCGCCGCCAACAATACCGAGGCGAGGCTCGCCAGATTCAAAAATCGGCTTGCCCGATCGACCGCGGAGTTCAATTGGCGGCTCGATTCATCCACCCCGCGCAGCCGCTCACTGGCCCCTTTGGTGGCGATCACATAGTCGTGAAATTGGGCCACCGCCGCCGCCTCCCCGGCAAACAGCGCGGCATAGGTGGCGCGGCTGCCGGGCTGAATCAACTGCGTCGCGGCGAGCCCTTGGTAGTTCAGCAGCACCGCCGGTGCCAGGTTGACGAAGCCCGTGCCCTGGTCGGGACGGTAGTCGAGCACTTCGGTCACGCTGAACGAAGCGGCGCCGATGCGCAGATCCGCCCCCAGCCGGATCTTCAATTGCGCAATGATGCGCGCGTCGACCCACACTTCGCCCGGGCCGGGAATGCGCTCCGTAATGCGAGCGGCACCGAACGGCGTGTCGGCGATTCGCACATGCCCGCGCAGCGGGTAGTCAACCGTCGCTGCATTGAGCGCCGCCAATTGGCTCGCGTCGCCGTTGAAGATCGCGGTCGGAAACGACACGACCAGCGCGCTCCTGAGGCCGAGGGTGCGGCTCTTTTCGAAATAGCGCGCTGCAATGGGATACGGCGATTCCAGGCGCAGATCGGCCGCCAGCACCTCGGTCGCTTGTGCGCGCACCCCTTGCGCGATGCGGCCGGTGAAGAAGCCGACGGCGGTCAGCGACAGCACCGCCACGCACAAAGCAAGCAGCAATACCGAAAGCTCGCCGGACTTCAGGTCGCGCCACAGATTGCGCAGAGCGAAACGCAGGATCTGCACCCGGTCAGCCCACCGCGCGGCCCGCGTCGAGTTCCAGGATTCGACTGCAGCGGCTCGCCAGCTCTCGATCGTGAGTCACCAAAACCAAGGTGCTGCCGGTACTGCGGTTGAGCTCGAACAGCAGGTCCGTGATGCGCTGGCCGGTGTGAGTATCCAAATTGCCGGTCGGTTCGTCCGCGAACAGCACGTCCGGATGCGTCACGTAGGCGCGCGCGATCGCCACGCGCTGCTGTTCGCCGCCGGACAATTGCTTGGGATAATGGGCGCTGCGTGCCGTCAGCCCGACTTGGGCAAGCGCTTGCGCCGCCGTCTCGCGGGCATCGCCGCGGCCGCGCAGTTCGAGCGGCAACATGACGTTTTCCAGAGCGGTAAGCGAAGGGATCAAGTGAAACGACTGGAACACGAAGCCGACATGCCGGCCGCGAATGGCGGCACGGCCGTCTTCATCGAGTTCGGTCAAATCGGCGCCGGCGATCAACACGCGCCCCGCGCTCGGTGAGTCCAGCCCCGCGAGCAGCGCCAACAGCGTGGATTTCCCCGCGCCCGAAGCGCCGATGATGGCGAGCGTCTCGCCGGTTCGCACGCTGAGGCTGACATCGGCGAGAATGGTGAGCGGGCCCTCCGGGCTCGGCACGGTTTTCGAGACATTCCTCGCTTCGAGAACGATTTGATCTAGCATCGGGAGCATCCGTGAAACGGTTTTTAGTCCTTTTGGCGATTTGTTTGACCGCGGTCCCGGCCATTGCCGCGGCGCCGGTGATCCTGGTGTTCGGCGACAGCATCAGCGCCGGCTATGGGTTGCCGCGCATGGAACAAGGCTGGGTGGCATTGCTGCAGGCGAGGCTCAAGGATCAAGGGTACGGTTACCAGGTCGTCAATGCCAGCGTCAGCGGCGAAACGACCGAGGGAGGGCTTGCGCGACTGCCGCGCGCGCTCAAGCTGCACCATCCGGCAATCGTGGTCCTGGAGTTGGGCGGCAATGACGGCCTTCGCGCCCTTCCGGTGGCGCAAATGCGCGCCAATCTGTCGCGCATGGCCGAGCTTGCGGAGGCGGAAGGGGCGAAAGTTGCGCTTCTGGGGATGCGGATGCCTCCCAACTACGGGCCGCAATACGCCGCACAATTCACCCAGGCGTATGCCGACTTGGCGCGCGACAAGAAGCTGCCCTTGGTACCCTTTGCACTGGCCGGCATCGCCCTGTCGCCCGAACTCATGCAAGCCGATGGCATTCACCCCAACGAGGCCGGCCAACCGCAATTGCTCGACAATCTGTGGCCGGTTTTGAAACCGCTGCTCAAGCGCTGATCACTGGCGCCGCAATCGCACTAATGAGCGGCGTTGATGGGCAACAGCGTGATCACGTTCATCAAGAAGCGTGTGTGTTCATGGCCTGACGTCGCCCCGAACAGGGTGCCATTGACGCTGACCAGGGAATTTTCCACGACGTTCTGCGGAAACTCCGAGACGCCCACGAGCTGCAATTCCTCGGCAGCCAGGCAGCTGAAGCTCTGCGACGGCGAGTACAAATACGCCGTGTGATCGAGAGCGAGCACCGGCACATTGTCGATTCCGTCTGCCGCAGGATAGGAGCGAAAGTGCACACGCCCGGTCAGCGTATGCTTGACCGGCGCCATGAACAGACAAGCGCCGTAGCCGGGGACGCACCCGGCGGACGCCAGACAAAAACCCAATAGGCAAATTCGCCAGATACTCATGTTGACGGCTCCGTGGCACCTGCCGCTCATCCGCGCCCAGCATACTCCGTCGGCAAACAACGTTGCTGGCGTATTGAACCGGTGCTATACACGCGTGACTTGGATGAGGAGTCGTTGCGCGTGGATCGTATATGGTTAAAACACTATCCGGCCGGTGTGCCGACCGATATCGACCCCGATCAGCATGCCTCGCTCACCGAGATGTTCGACAAGGCCTGCGCCGCCTACGGCAATCTGCCCGCTTATACGAATATGGGCGCGACCTTGAGTTTTGCCCAGCTCGATGAGCTGAGCCGCGCGTTTGCCGCCTGGCTGCAGCACAAGTCGGGCCTGGGGGCGGGGGATCGCGTTGCCCTGATGATGCCGAACATTCTGCAGTACCCGATTGCGCTGTTCGGCGTACTGCGGGCGGGCATGGTGGTGGTGAACACCAATCCGCTGTATACCGCGCGCGAGCTCGAACACCAGCTGAAGGATTCCGGCGCAAAGGCGATCTTGGTGGTCGAGAATTTTGCGCACGTGGTGCAGCAGGTGCTGCCGCACACCGAACTCAAAACCGTGTTGGTGACCCGCGTCGGCGACCTGTTGGGATTCCCGCGCGGCACCCTGGTGAATTTCGTGCTGCGCCATGTGCGCAAGCAGATTCCGGCTTGGCACATGCCCGGCGCCTTGACCTTCAAGAGCGCGCTCGGCGCTGGTTTCGGATTGAAGCGCGATCCCGTCGCACTCGGACCGCAGGATATTGCGTTCCTGCAATACACCGGCGGCACCACCGGAGTGGCCAAGGCGGCGATTCTCACGCATCGCAATATGATCGCCAATGTGCTGCAGGCGAGGGCTTGGATCAAGCCCGCGCTGCAATCAAACACGGGCCCGAACGCGAATCGGATCGTCATCACGGCGCTGCCGCTCTACCACATCTTCTCGCTTACCGCGAATTGCCTGCTGTTTCTGCGCCTGGGTGCCCACAACATCCTGATCACCAATCCGCGCGACTTCCCGGGTTTCGTCGCCGAGCTGAAGAAATACAAGTTCTTCTTCATCAGCGGCGTCAACACGTTGTTCAACGCCCTGCTGCACACTCCGGGATTCGAATCGGTGGACTTCAGCGCATTGCGTATAACCCTGGGCGGCGGCATGGCGGTGCAGGCTGTGGTGGCGGCCCGCTGGAAAACGGTCACGGGCAACGTGCTCACACAGGCCTGGGGATTGACCGAAACGGCACCGGCTGCCTGCATCAATCCGATGGGTCTCGATTTCAACGGCTCGATCGGCTTGCCCATTCCCTCGACCGATGTCTCGATTCGCGACGACAGCGGCAGGGAACTGGCGACAAATGCCGTGGGTGAGATTTGCGTCTTCGGGCCGCAATTGATGCGCGGCTACTGGAACCGGCCCGACGAAACCGAGAAGGTGATGTTCGGCGACTGGTTCCGCACCGGCGACATCGGCCGCATGGATGCCGCCGGCTTTGTCTACATCGAGGATCGAAAAAAGGACATGATCCTGGTCTCCGGCTTCAATGTGTATCCGAACGAGGTCGAGAGCGTCGCGGCCGAGCATCCGGGCGTGCTGGAGGCTGCAGCCGTTGCCCAGCCGGATGAAAACTCGGGCGAGGCGGTCGCCTTATTCGTGGTCAAGAAAGATCCCAATCTCACCGCCGCAGCCTTGATCGAGCATTGCCGTACCTCCCTGACCGGGTACAAGATGCCAAAGCACGTGTATTTTCGCACCGAGCTGCCGAAAACCAACGTGGGCAAGATCATGCGCCGCGAGTTGCGCGACGAGCTGCGGCGCTAGAGCTACCGTGCGCCGGAGCTACCGTACAGCGTAATTGCGCACCGTATCGACCAGCAAGGCAACGCGCTCCGGATCGACGTCCGGCGTGATGCCGTGCCCCAGGTTGAACACGTGCCCGCTGCCGGCGCCGAAACTTTCGAGCACGCGCAGCGCTTCCGTGCGCAGCGTTTCGGGCGGTGCGAACAGAGCCGAGGGATCGAGATTCCCTTGCAGCGCTGCTTGGTCAGCGACGGTGCGCCGGGCGGTGGCAAGATCGATGGTCCAATCCACGCCGATGGCATCGCAGCCGATGGCGGCGATTTGCGCGAGCCAAGCGCCCCCACCCTTGGTGAATACGATATTCGGCACGCGGCGTCCCCCGGCCTCGCGCGTCAAGGCATCGATGATCTGCGCCATGTAGCGCAGCGAGAACTCGGCGTATTGCGCCGGCGTCAGCACTCCGCCCCACGTGTCGAACAGCATCACCGCTTGCGCGCCGGCGGCGATTTGCGCATTGAGATACAAAATGGTCGCTTTGGCGAGCAGGTCGAGAAGCCGATGCAGTTCGCCGGGGGCTTGATACATCATGCGTTTGATGAGCCCAAAGCCCTTGCTGCTGCCGCCCTCCACCATATACGTACCCACCGTCCATGGGCTGCCCGCGAATCCGATCAGAGGTATGCGGCCGGCGAGCTCGCGCCGGATGAGCGCTACCGCGTCGACGACGTATTTGAGTTCGCGGCCCGGATCGGGAACCCAGAGCCTGTCGATGTCGGCCGCCGAGCGCACCGGACGCGCGAACTTCGGGCCCTCGCCGGACTCGAATTCAAGCCCCAAATTCATGGCATGCGGGATCGTGAGAATATCCGAGAACAGAATGGCGGCGTCGAGCGGATATCGGTCGACGGGCTGCAGGGTGACTTCGCAGGCGATATCGGGATTGGTGCACATCGCCAGGAAGTTCCCCGCCCGCTCGCGGGTCGCTCGATACTCCGGCAGATATCGGCCCGCCTGGCGCATCAGCCAGATGGGCCGCCGCGGCGTCGGTTGACGCAGCAAGGCCCGCAGCAACAAGTCGTTTTGCAATTTTTCGTTCAAGTTCGTGCACTCGGGTCAAATAGCCGGCGGTGTTCCAAGATGGCGTAGCGGTCCGTCATGCCCGCGATGTAGTCGGCGACCGCGCGCGCCCGGCCGGCCGACCCCTGTACCGACTCCAAGCGCGCGGCGTTCGCTTGGTGCTCTTCCGGCATCAAGCCCGGATCTTCGAAAAACGCTTCGAACAGGGCGCTCACGACGCGACGCGCCTTGGTCGTCATACGGCGGACTTTGTAGTGCTTATACACCCGCTCTCGCAGAAATTTCTTGAGGGCGACGTTCAGGTCCCGCGTCGCCTCGCTGAAGCCGACCAGGGGTGCGGGCGCCGACCTGACGTCGGCCGCCGAGACGATTGCGGCGGTGCGCAGCCGCGCAGCCGAGGAATCGATCAGATCCGTGACCAGGTGATTGATCATGCGGCGCAAAATCTCGAATACCAGCCGGCGGCCCGCGAGTCCCGGGTAGCGACCGCGGACCTCGGCGTGATAGCCCGCGAACAGCGGCACTTCGAGCAATTGCTCGACGCTGATCAGGCCCGCGCGGATGCCGTCGTCGACGTCGTGATTGTTGTAGGCGATTTCATCGGCGAAATTCGCCAGCTGCGCCTCCAATCCCGGCTGCTGCCGGCGGATGAAGCGCTCGCCCAATTCACCCAGTTCGATCGCCTTGCTGTGGGAACAATGCTTGAGAATTCCCTCGCGGCATTCGAACGTCAGGTTCAGCCCGTCGAATTCCGCGTAATGCTCCTCGAGTTCGTCGACGACGCGCAGCGACTGTAGATTGTGCTCGAAGCCGCCGTAGTCCCTCATGCATTCGTTCAAGGCGTCCTGTCCGGCGTGCCCGAACGGCGTGTGCCCCAGATCGTGGGCGAGACAGATCGCTTCGGAGAGCACCTCGTTGAGCTTAAGCGCCCCGGCAATGGTGCGCGCGATCTGCGCCACCTCGAGCGAATGCGTGAGGCGGGTGCGGAACAGGTCGCCCTCGTGATTGACGAAGACCTGGGTCTTGTACACCAAGCGGCGAAACGCCGTGGAGTGAACGATCCGGTCCCGATCACGTTGATATTCGGACCGGTAGGCGGGAGCCGGTTCGGCATGGCGCCGGCCGCGGGATTCGGCCTCATGGGCCGCGTAGGATGCGAGGCCGCTCACTCGAAATTCTCGCGAAGCGCCGCATCGAGCGCGCTTTGCAGATAGGTGGACGTGACAATCGCGCGCCCGGGTTTCTCCAGCAGCACCAATCGTAACTTGCCCGACAACACTTTTTTATCCATTTGCATGAGCTCGAGGGCGCATGCCG